>Ga0315900_10000495_pt1 | contig 68767 bp, 70 predicted proteins | sample LakEriMetagenome_FD_203521 | JGI IMG/M metagenome (GOLD analysis project Ga0315900, IMG submission 203521) | Freshwater fungal communities from buoy surface, Lake Erie, Ohio, United States - Buoy 12 MA114 | ecosystem: Environmental > Aquatic > Freshwater > Lake > Lake biofilm | place: USA: Lake... | reverse complement strand
GAGATCCAACAGGGTAAAGTGTACCGTTGTTTTGAGTTAGAGTGTTTGAGAAAGGAGCAAAAGTGAACTGAGAGATATCTTGAAGTGCACTTGCTACGTTAGCGTTAGTAACGATAAAGTTAGCAGGTCCTCTTCTTCCTCTGTTAGCAACAACGTTAGCAGCAGCTAAGATTCTAGAGAACAATCTTCTTTGTAGAGTAGAAAGGTTCTCGTAACCTCCTGAAGCTGGACCAGCTGGAATCGGCATAGACTGTGCTTGATCGATCTTATTGATATAAGATGAAGTAGTTCCAACAGGTCCTGCGATAACCAAGTTCAAGTTAAGGTTTTGGTTTTCTACTGCGAAGAATTGATTGTGGTTAGACCAGCCTAAAGCAAATGCTCTAGAAAGGATGTGTTTGTTAATTGCTTGAGATACCTCATTAACCAATGCGTTCTCGATCATTGAAATAACGTCGATACCGAATTGTTTGTTAAGATCTTGGATTTGCTCAGTTGTAACAGAAGCAGCTACTTGGAAAGTTTCAGCTTCGATAAACTTAGTAAATGTAGAAAGACCCATTGAGTTGTAATAAGTACTCTCCCCAACGTTTCTTAACATTGGATTGTAAGTCTTAGTACCATCTACGTAAGGACCTTGCCAATCTTGGTCATTGTTAAATCCTGCACCAGAGAATCCTTGGATGTGATCTTCAAGAGCTTTAACTAACTGAGCAGTGTACCCGTTAGAAGAAGCTGCAGTACCAGTGTAAAGACCAGAAGTACCAACTTGTACAGAAACTCCGCTGATAATTCCAGCTACGTTATAACCATCAGTGATGTTAGTGATTTCGAAGATTGGGAAACCATCGATTCTTGATAGACCAACGAAAGTTAAAGTTAAAGTACCGCCGTTAACTACTGTGTAAGAAGTACCAACTGCGAATGAACCAGCTGTAGCACCAGTAATACCTGTAGCAGAACCTTGATAAACTGGGAATTTAATTACTGAAGGAGCTTTAGCTAAACTGTCACCAGATGTAGCAGAAGTAGCACCAGCAACTTTACCACCAGCATATACATAATCCAAGTAAGAAAGGATTCCAGTAGGACCTGACATAGGAATAACAGGAACGATATCAAAACCAACAGTTTTAGCAGCTACTTGAATAGCCAATGGAAGAAGTGATGGAAATTTATCACCAGATCCTTGGTTAGAAGCATTGTAAAATCCTTGGTTAGCACCGTAACCAGCCACGCCAGCACCGTTAGAACCAGTAAAGTTACCCATTCCTGGGAATGCAGGAGGAGCAACAAGTCCCATACCGTTAACAACACCTAAAGAGTTGTAAGCACCGGCAGACTCGTTTAATGAGTGATAGTGGCAATATTTGGATAACCATCCTTTTTTGCCTTCATCTGTGATACCAGCTTTGCTCTCGATGATCGGAGTCCAGGTATCGTAGATTTCTTGTTCGTTAATTAGTTTCATTTTTATTTGTTTTTTGTTTTTAAAGGTTTAAACTTATCTGTTAAATTTTTTCCCTAGAGATTCAGCGATATAATTCATATAGTCGTTTGAATATCCAAAAGAAGGTTTTTGGTTTTCGTTAATCGATTCATTTTCTTGAAGTTTTTGAAGTCCTACAGGAGATACTCCCAAATTTCTAGTTGACCAGAAGTTTCTAATTTGGTAAGGGGTATTTAAATTATAGAAATGACTTTGTGCAATAATTGATTGCTGATGTCCTTCTGTTAAAGATTCCCAAACCGGCTTATATTCATCTGGCATCTCATCTATAAATTTGATACCAACTGCATTTGGATTCTCATCTTCTTGAGCAGATTCGAATAACGGATTTTTTGGTGCCTTTAGTGTGTCGGCGAAATATCCTCCAATTTTATTTGAAGTAGCTTCAGTCTTTTGGGTTTGAACTGATTCTAGTAAGCTATCGATTTTTGAAGATAAATCTGTGTAGTTACCAGCATATCCCGATGATTTTAATCCCGATGCTGCGGTAAGATCTACGTTCTCGTTTATCTTTTGTCCTGCAAATCTATCTTTTCCTTCGATAGATTCTGCAATATACTCAGAATACTCAATTGATTTTCCAAGTTTTTCTGCTAAATACTCTGTATATTCAATTCCGTTGTTTAGGTTTTCTCCTAAATACTCAGAATATTCGATGTTATTGTTAACATTTTCTGCAATGTGCTCAGAGTAAGAAATATTATTATTTAAATTTTCTGCAATGTGCTCAGAATATTTGATGCTATTATCTAAATTTTCTGCCAAATATTCAGTATAAGAAATATTAGTGTCTATATTTTCTGCTAAATACTCGGAGTAAGAAATGTTATTATCCACATTCTCAGCAAGGTACTCAGAATAAGAAATATTTTGATCTAATTTTTCTGCTAAATATTTAGAGTATTCAATATTCTTATCAACGCTCTCTGCTACATACTCGGTATAAGAAATATTCTTATCTACATTTTCTGCTAAATAGTTAGAATAAGAAATAGATTTATCCAAATTCTCAGCCAAGTATTCGGTATAAGAAATATTTTGATCCATATTCTCAGCAAGATACTTAGAATAAGAAATATTTTTATCTACATTCTCGGCAAGATACTTAGAATAAGAAATAGATTTATCCAAATTCTCAGCAAGATATTCGTTATACTTAATTGTATTCTCCAAAGACTCTGCAAGATATTCTGCATATTTTTCTAATTTAGAAATTCTAAGGTCTGTATCACTAGAATTAGATTCAGAAACTGAGGTGTTTCTCAATCTTGACATTTCAGATTTCATAGAATCCATTTCTTTCTTCAAGAAGATAGAATATTGGTCAAGTTCTTCTGATGTAACAAATTCATTTTTTTCCATAAGGTTGGCTGTTTTTTCTTTCTTGTTTAATAATTTTTCAAATTCTTCCTCATCATCAACTCTATATATCATCATTGAATCTTGATTTTTTAAACCCAGACTTTCATTTAGACATTCTAGATGATTTATTATACTATTACCTTTGATCTTTGCATACTCGAAAGGGCTATATCCACAGCTTTCATAAACTCTTTCAAGCTGTGCATTTTTAAAACCTGGATCTGCAACTAAATCGTAAGTAAATATTTTTTTGATCTGAACTTTTTTATCTGATCCTACCGAGCCAGCAGCTCTAGAAGAAATTGACAAAGGAATACCAGCATCAACAAGACTTTTTGCTATTCTTCCTGCTGGCGTATCTAATAATTTAACTTTTATTTTTAGATTTCTATCTCCTTTATTATAAGATAAATCCGTAACTAAATGGGAAATATTTTTTAGGGAAATATCGAATTTTTCTGGATGGTCTAATTCTCCTAAAAGTCTTTGCTGTTTTATTTTGTCTTGAAGATAATCTAAATGTGGAAGATATTCATTTTCTTCGTATATTCTATGATTATTATTTTCTTTTCCGAAAACTGCTGCTATACCTTCTAAAACATATTCGTCGCTAGAATTTTTTTTAGATTCTAATATGCTAGATTGCTTTTCTAGTATAAAAACGAAATCTTCATTTAAAGACTTTAATCCTTTCATCTCATCTATAATTTAATTATATATCCAAAAAGAATTTTATTTTTTTAGATTTTAAAAAATTTAAATTATCTTTTATCCTGTTTTTCTAATTCTTCTTCGTCTTCTATCTTATCTCTATATGCGTCTGCTACCTTTAAAGCATCTTCAAAATTAGGATCTCCTTTTTCAAATCTTCTTAATTTATCTCCAATGCTGGCTTTTTTGTTATTTATTTTTATGATTTTTGGATTTCCTTCTCTATCTTTTATTATTTTTACACTAGTTACGTCATTCCATTCTGTTATTCCTACGGATTTTAGAATGTCAGGATCTATCCTTTGAATTACCCCTAATTTTTTATCTTCTTTTTCTTTTGAGGTGAAAACATCAAAAACTTCTTTCTTTTTTTCCTTCGAATAGAGGCTTGATGTTAGGATATCGTCACTAGCTTCTATTTCGGAATAGTAACCCTTTCCTCTTTTTTGATCCCTTTCTGACTGATTTTCTTTTTTCTCCTCAGAAGAAAGAGTATATTCTCCTTTTCTAGGGTCTATTAAAAAATCAAGATTATTTACCTGTACTTCTCCTTCTATAGGAGAATTATTGGAAGCAGATATTGCATCTGTGGTAATATGGAAATTAGTAAAAGTTCCGGGCTTATAAATATTCCGAAGACTAGGATCGGCATATTCTTTTTTCTCGACAAAATAAATAGCAAATTCTGCTGGTTTTTCTACAGTATTTAGTATTTTTTCAAAATTTTCTTGGAATTGTTTTGCTGTTAATACCCGGTCTGAAATTGAGACTTTAGAAGGATCGTCCGCATTTTCTTTTTCTCCTGGCTCTCCAACTTTTTCCCCTGTTGGTAATTCTTCAACAGGTTTAAGAATTTCTTTTCCGTCCCCATTATTTTCCAGGATGGATTCTTTTATTATTCTAAAGTCATTAAAAGATGTTATTGGCTTAGGTTCTTGTATAGAAGAATACCACTTAATACTTTCATTTTTTGCAAGATCCTCTTCTTCTCCCTCTTCGGATTCTTCCTGGTCTTCTCCCTGAGTCTTTGATGCTCTATAATTATTTTCCGCTTCTTCTCTCTGAGCTCTTTCCTCCTCTGTTTCTCCCTCGGGATCTCCTATATAAGAAGAAATGGGTTCAACGTCAAAAAAAGAATTTATCTCTTCTTCGGAAGCATCTTCTATATCTACATCTTTTACTTTTGTCCCTATTACATTTATGGGATTAGATTCAGAATCATAAAAATAAAATTTATAATCTTTCGGAGCATCTCCATCTATAATTACTAACTGATCGGGAGCATCCTCGTATCTAGGTTTAAATTCTTCAAATTTACAATGTCCGTAATAAGCTAGAGGAGGTATATTTTTAGGGTCTGGCGAATTTCCTCCTAAGAAATAAGCTCCTATATTATCGTCCCTGTATCCTTCCGAGTACGTATTGGATTTTATGAACAAGAATTTAATATCATACCCTTTAATCTTGTCCCATAGATCCTTATAATTAACGGAATTTATAATAAATAAAGACATGGAAGGAGAAGTTTCATTATTGCCTTTGAAATCGTATACCTTAGTAATGTTCATTGTAGTTCTAGTAGAATTAGAAACTACAAAGCTTAAAGCAAGTCCCCATCCTTTTTCCGGATTTTGAGTCCAACAAAGAGTTATAGTTTCTCCTTGTGGTATATCCCCAGGGTTAAAAACGTTGCTAGCGCTAGGACAAATGGTCTTGGAATAATTTTTCATGGCATCTTCTTTCCCTCCTATCATAGGATCCCAAGAAGGAGCTTGATTGTCGCTAGTATAATTTAAAGCAGACCCAACGACGTCGCTAAGTATTAATATCCATCCTAGAGGATTGGTGATTTTTGCAACCCCCGATAAAACTCTAGCTCCCCTGGAAATTTTCGATGCTGTCCCTGCTATTTTTCTTCCAAAAACAAGGTATCTAGCTAATTTCCATCCTTTAAGGGCTTTTTTACCCTTGTTTAAGAATGCATATTTCTTATAGGTTTTATAATTTTTTAATGCTTTAAAAGGCCATTTTAAAGCATTTGCTGCATTTTTCGCCCCTCCTTTCCAAGTTGACTGCTTAAATGGATATTTTAAAAAATTTTTACCTCTTCCTTTCAAATATGAAAATCCTCTAGCTATAACTCCAGGTCTAGCCCCGGCTAAAACAGCTTGAGATCTTGCAAGACTTCTAAAAGGAGCTAATAGTCTCCATAAGCCGATGGTTCCAATAATACCTGCTCCTTGCATAGCTGAAAGGGCACCAAGCATAGTAAATATTTTTCCCGAAGTCGAATCAAGGATATTCGTGAATTCGTCAGAAAAACTATATATCCTTTGTACTACTGCCTCCAGAACACTATCAAATCCAGATACGCTCGGATCCCCTCCGAGATTAGGAGCTATTTGAGTTATCTGACAAACTATGATAGGGGTTTTTCCCCCTTCGATTTTTGCAATTACTTTTAAAGTTATTCCTATTGTTGCGGTTTCATCTGTTTCCCCCGTAGAAGGATCAAAAGCAGATACAAAAATCTCACAAATATTTCCTTTTTCTAAAGTTTTTAGGTCTAATTTTTCTTGAATTTTTCCTTCGTTCCTTAAACTATTTCGCGTAAAAATAAACTTTATAAATTTTCTTTGAGTGTCCGTTAATTTTCCTCTTTGGAAATCTGGAGATTTTCCAGAATATTCAGTTCCCATTGAGGTTTTTTTCGTTCCTCCCGCAAGATCTATAAAATCTGTTTCATTTAATTCTTTTTTATTTTCTAAAAAATCTGAATAGCTTGATATTTTTCTTTCTCTTTCCGTCTCGTAAGGCTCTTCGCTTTCACTAGTCCATTCCCCGCTAGAAGAATTGTATTTTCTTCCTGTTTCTTCTAAATACTTTTCGAACTCACTAGCTAAACACCACCACTGAAAATCTTCGAGATCGACCTCAAGGCCTTGCTCTATAGCTTCTTCGTTTAGCTCCAAAAATCCCATACCTTCTCCTCTTTTTATAATTCCATCGTCGTTAGAAGCGGTTAGAAATAGAACAGATCTATGATTAATAAAAAGATCACTAGGATCTGGGTTTTCTGCATTTTTATCTGGATCATTTACCGGATTAGCAGGAGCAGAAGGGCCGGTCCCTCCTCCGGATCCTTTTAAATTTTCCCCATTTTTTTCATTTATTCCCACTACTTCGTCGGGGAATAAACATTCTATCAGATACTCTTTAATTGATTTATCTTCCATCTTATTAATCGCTAAAAATTTTGTCGTAAGACTTTGTTATTATGTTTATAATTTTTTCTATATATCCCGTATTTCTTAGCTTTTTAAAGGCTAGATTTCCTATGGAAAATTCTCCTTCTTTAGAAAGAGATTCCGTTCTCATTTTTTGAATTTTCTCTTTTACTGATTTTGCTCTTTTATATAATTCTCTTGAATTAGAGGGAATTTTAGATGCATGAAGGAGTCTAGTTTCTAATTGATCTATATCATATACATACCCAAGATATTTTCTCTCTAGCTCAATTTCATCCACGGAAGGAACATCATATTTTGGGTGTTTGATCCAAGTATTATTTACCAAAGAATAAGTTGCAGTGGAAGCATCGGGATCGTCTAAGCTTTGGAGAAACAACTCTACATCATATCCTTTTATTTTTATATCATGTCTAAGATTCCATCTAAATCTTATTCCTTGAATTGCTTCGTTTAATATCTCCGGATGTTCATCGTCTATCCCTTTTAAATCCATAAGAATGTGAACGTCGAAATCAGAAAACTCGGTATAATTGTAATTTGCTAAAGATCCTGTAAGAATTATATCTTTATATTCTCTTTCCCCGAAAATCTCTTCGTATTTAGAAAAAAAATCTTCTCCTATCTCAAGTAATCTTTTTCTTATAGGTTCATTTAGAGTCCATTGGGATTTTCCTTTTATTTCTTTTAAAGACCATATATCTGGATTTAACTCGTCACTATAAAAAGGACTTATTCTTCCTTCTGACAAAAAATCGGTTATTTTTAAGATATTATTCAAATCTTTATTTTTATACTGTATATATCAATATAAAAACAGAGGTTTATTGATCAAAGGAAACTGAAGATAGGATTTCTATTACGGAATCAACATCCAATTCGCAATACCTCCTTATTTTATCCAGATCTTTTTCGTCCCAGTAAGTAGAATTTACTTTAGACCCTTCCATTTCTACTTTTGGGGATTCCACTCCTAAGCTGCAGGACAAAACTTCCAATCCTAAATATCTTCCCTGTATATGGTTCCCGAAAGAGAATAATTCGGTTGTGTCTAGTATGTTTATTTCCCAAGGTTTTTTATTTGAAACCATTAAACTAGAAGGGGGAATTATTTTATTGTAAACCATTCTTTTCCCTAGATAAGGAACATCAAATCCTTTTACATTATGTCCGCAAAGTCTAAATCCCTTGTGTTCGGAATTTATTATTATTTTTTTGCATTTTTCCAGTATTTCTATCTCATTATCTAGACAAAAACTTATAAATCTTTTCTCTCCATTTTCTTCCAAAACCCCGAAAGAAGCACATACTATTCTTCCAAATTCTGGCTCTAAAGGAGATTTATCCATGTATATCTCATTCGAGCTAAGATCAGATAAATCGGAATAAGATTTTCTATAGTAATCTTCTCTTTTTTTCCAGCATTGGTAAAGTCTAAAATTTTCTTCTTTTAATTCTTCTATCGAAGAAAATTGAGAGATTGTTTCTAAATCAAAATAAAGTAATTTATCTAATTCGGATTTTCTTATCATTTTTTCTTTTTTATTTTTTTAGTAAAAATTATAGGAGCCAAAGAAAGTAATTCTCTGGAATACCTAAAGCAAGCATCTTCTTTCTTATTTACTTCTAATATGATATTAAGACCTAATCCAAATGTAGGAATTCTATTGGTAAGATATTGAGAAGGCGAAGAAGAAAGAAAATTTCCTTCGGAATCTCTTTCTTTAGATTCGGAATGAATAAAAATAGGAGTTTCTCCTTTCCACGTAGAATTAGAAAGAAACATAGCTTCTCTAGCAGTAAGTCCCCCGTTATTAAATACGTGACCCATGAATCTAAAAGTTATAGGTATTTGGGTTTCATAATAAACCCCAGAAAGAAGATCCGTAACCGAGAATAGACTTGGCTTGTCATCATTAGTTACTGTAATCTTTGATATTACGTCTTGCTTCAATTCAGAAACTCTTGAGCAGAAAGATTTCATGGTTTCTTTTCTGTTCCCATAAGCAGATCCTATTCTTACTATTATAGAAGGATAATCAATCCCTAAAGAATCAAAAATATTAGAAATAGAATTCAGAAGATCTACAGTCTTTCTTTTTACTTCTTCCATCTGCGAAGCTAAAAAATATTCTTTAGAGCAATAAAAAAATATCTTAGAAGAATGTAATATTATAATTTTATTTATTCCGTTCAAAAGATTCCCAATCTCTTCCAATTCTTCTTCTAAACAATCCTTAAAAAAATTTTCGGAAAATTCAATCTCAGATGAATCTATACAAATATTTTTTATTCCTTTTTTAGAATTTTCTAAAAGAGATCTGTAGATAAGTTCCAAAAGATCCTTTTTAGAATTTAAAAAATATTTAGAATTATTAAAAGAAAGAGGAAATCCAAGATAAGTTATTTCGGAAAATCCAATATTATTCATTTTATTCTTTCTTCTTTTTAGAAGAAAAATATAAAATAGTTTCCTTTATCCTCCGGTCGTTTCGAGACCTAATTCATTAGATGTATAAACAGTATCGGAGTTGTACTTTTTAGGAACACTCTGATTTCTACCATCTCTAGAATCTATTTCTACGTGCCCGTGATCCCCGCCTGGAGCAAATTTAATACTATCGGATTTTATTTCTATTACTTTTTCTGTCTTTTTTCCTTTATTGTAGACCTGTATGAAATATCTGTATTCTCTATTATCTGGAGTTCTAAACGCTCTAACTATTACTCCATTATATTTTTTATCGTCCTTAGATTTTACGGATTTTCCTATTACCGCATCTCCTATCTGGAATTTTGCTCCTTTTACATTATTTGGAATGTTTGGGTCTCTTCCTACGGATACGGATAAATCATCGAAAGGCTTATAGTTTATCTTAAGAACTCCGTTAGCCCCTCCGAATCCATATGTGTCTCCGTAAGCGTTATCCCCTCCTGCAAAATCCTCGTATATAGATTTAAGGTGTTTCATTAATCTATATATCCTTTTTATCTTTGGATTCGCTATTGTGAACTTTAATTACATCCCTTATTTTTGAAGCCAACTCATAATTTTCAGAATCTATAGCTTTTTTAAGCATATTTTCTAATCTATCGAAATCAGATTCTTCTATTCTGTAATCAGGTTTACCCGAAATATTCGATAAACAAATTCTTTGGGGCGAATAGATAACTTCTATAGAAGATCCTAATTGGATTTCATCTTCTATTTCTTCTTCATCTTCTTCTATATCTAAATCCCACTCGCTGTTAAACCAAAATATAACCCAAGGTCCATAAATAAATTCACTTATATCGTTTTCTACTACGTATTTAAGAAGAGTTTTTAATTCTGCTTTATATTCTCCCTTAGTTATTTCTTCTGTGTAGTTCTTTTTTTTCATTCCTGGTATTGCAGTAACCCCTTCTCCAACCCCGAATTTAAAAATTTTTCCTGCACTGCATATAGAATCCCAATCTAAACTAGATATAGTTTTTTCTATTAATTTTGAATTCTCTTTATTCATAGGTTAATTTTTAATTCCTATTTGCTCCCTAATTTCTTTTACCCAATTTTCATATTTTTCTGGATAAAATGTTTTAAGATTTAATAAATCCCTTTTTGAAATTTGATATTTTTCTCTTAAAAATAATTCAACTTCAGAATAATCTTTTTTATTTTCGGATTTCTGGGTTTCTTTTTTCTTAGTTTTTGTATATATCCAATACGGAGGCTTGGTGTAGAGATTAATTAAAGTTCCGTGCCACCAGTCCACGGCAGAAGAAGGATTTATTTTAAGATGATTAAATTGATTTGCTTGTATCGGAAAATTTATAGACATTATCCGATTAATCATAAAAAAATTCCTTGCTTTATCGTTTTTGCCCACATCCCCCCAATTCTTATCCGAAAACATCTTTTTAATTATATCGAATAGCTGCATTTGTTTCTATGAATTAAAAAATGAAAAAGGATCAAATTGTTTAGGTGTAGAATTTTCACTAGCTATCCATTCTGTTCCCTCTAATATTTTTATCCTATCTATTGTTATATTTCTTTTAGGTATTTCTATTCCTCTTTTTATTTCTTTTTCCATTTCTTCTGTAACATATTCCGGTATCATTTCAGAATTTAACCACATGAGATTAAAGTTTCTTATTAGATTCTTAATAACTTTTTCTCTATTTTCGGAAGAATCTACATCTTTAGAAGTCCTTAGTATAAAACCAGAAATCCAATTTAAAAAATCCTGATCCTCTATTATTTCTATAACATCTCTATTATACCACTCAGATTCTATAAAAGATTCCATAATACAATCTGCTTTTTTCTGGGTAAAAGTTTGGGTCTTTTCTCCTTTTTTAGTTTCCCAAACACTAGGAACACAATCCCCTTTATCTCCTACTAAAACTTTATTAAATATAAATTTTTTATCTTCGATTTCTATTAATTCGATTTTATTCAAAAGGTTTGACATTTTTTCTTTATCCGAATCTATAAAATCCATCGTGTTGAAAATAGAAATATCGGATTTATTTTCTAGCCAATTTTCTTTCCATCCTTTAGGTATGCTTAAGATATTTCTTTTAGAGTTAGTATTCCATGTACAAGTCCAGGAATTATTTTTTATTTTTACTAACTGATATAAATCTTTATCCCCCGATATTATAAAACAATTTTCTCCTATTGAATTAAAATATTCACTCCAATACAAAAGAAGATCGTCTCCTTCTGCTCCTTCTACTTTAGAGTAAATAAATCCCATCTTTTCTAGATGTTTTCCGAATTCTTGTAGCAGTTCAAAAAATATAGTCCAATCGACGTTTTCGTCTTTTATTCTATCGGATTTATATCCTCCCCCTTCTATTTCTACTTTCTTCCTCCAACTTCTGCTATCGGAGGTAAAAATTAATCTTCCCCCAGTTGGAAGGTCTCTTAGGGAAGAACATAGATCTGTTGCTATTTTTCTTATGAAAAGGGATCTATCTTTTTTATCAGAAAGAGTTTTTCCTGGGTCTATCCCAGAATACCCTGCAAATACTCCAAAAGTTTTGTGGAAAATATAATTTCCATCTATACATATGTTTACCATAATAATTAGTATTTTTAATTATAGAAAGAATTATCTATAATATTTCTTTTATTTTTTAACTAAATAGTCTATAAGAGAAATTAATTCGGAACTAGAATTTTCCTCTTTTTTTGAATTGTTTATAACCAGATCAAAGTCTTTAAATTCTTTAAAATCTTCCTCGTCTGCTTTAATCCTTCTCTCTACGTCATCCGCGTCTTTTCTTTCTAGCAATCTAGATCTTCTAGATTGTTCGTCGCAATCGATATAAATTACTATGGAATCTTTTCTATCTTTTTTCTTCAGAGAAGATATTCCTTTCGGGGTCATTATAAAAAGATTAGATTTTTTAAATTCTTTTTTGGAAGTTCCGTAAAACCACCCGTTAAAATAAACACTTTCATAGAGTTCTTTTTCGGCGGGTATATCTTTTTCTTCTATAAAAAAATAGTCTTCTCCTTCTTTCTCTCCTTCTCTTATAGGCCTAGTTGTGTAAGATCTGCAATAGGTAAATCCAAATCCTTCCATTATTTTTCTAAGGTAATCTTTTCCAGATCCACCTTTTCCGGATATAATTATTCTTTTCATTCCATTAATTTTTGTATGCTACAAAATAAAGAAAGAAGAGAAATCATAGGATCTATTACCTGAATTCTCTGTGATTGATGACTTGCTACTAGAATTATAACTCCAGGAATTATTTTAGATAATTCCGGTCTATTTCCTATTATCCAGTCTATAAACTCATTTCCTAAAGCGGACATTATATCATCTACTTTTCCGGAATATTCACCTACTATAATTTGATAATTTTTTACTGGGTCTTTAGAATCAACTATCATTTTATATAGATCCTCATAAGACCACCCGAACTCTTTTATTTTTTGGGAATCCACTTCTTTTACCCCTTCTATCATCCAGGTCTGTATTCTGTTAAGAGCAGATCTAAAATCTGGATAATAATTTTTTTGAAAAGTTTCTAATGATTCGTCGTCTATAGAAATTCCTATCTTATTAAGTATTATTCTTATTCTGCTTTTCCATTCTTCTTTTAAAGAATTCTCTTCTGAACTATCTATAGGGTTAAAATCTATAACTTCGAATCTACTCTGAATAGCTTCTGGAATTTTATTTATGTAGTTGCAAGTCGCTATAAATCTAGTGTTAGCCGCAAATTTTTCTATCGTTCCTCTTAATGCTTTATAGAATTGATCTGATGCTCCGTCAAACTCGTCAAGCACCACTATCTTCTTAGAAGATTTTCCATCCATAACAGATACGCTAGAACAGAAATCGTTTATCTTATTTCTAATAGTATCTACTGAACTTTCATCGGAAACGTTTATAAATAGATGGGGAAAAGAAGACGCAAGTATTTTAGCTAATGTAGTTTTTCCGCATCCGGGGGAGCCAGATAAAAGTACATTGTGTCCTAATCCATTTAGAAAAATTTTATTAATTCTCTGAGGGAGGATCATATGTTTTAGTTCTCTTGGTCTTAGTTTTTCCGTTAATAGTTCTTGTATCATATTTTATTTTTATAGACATAATACAAAAAAAATAGGGAAAGTTTCCCTATTTAATTAAATTTTAAATATTTTAGATTTTATATTGTTACCGCCGGGGTTTCTCCTCCTTCAGCTCCTTCTGCAGCTCCTTCTTCCCCTCCTTTTTTCTCCGCTTTTTTAGCTTCTTTCTCCTCTTTTTTCTTATAGTCTTCATTCATTTTAGCTTGATCCGGAGTAATTCCCAAAAATCTATTAATGAGAAATTCTTTATCGAAATAAGGAGTTTCGGTTTCTCCTATTTTCATTTTTATCTCGGATAATCCGTTAACAAATTCTATTCTTTTAGTGAATCCCCCCATTTGTATCATTTCTTCCAATTCACTTTCTCTGTGATAGTTTAACCCTAATTTACTTTTAAAATTCCTATCTTTTGCCAGTTCGGGATGATCTAAACACATCTGGATGTAAAGAGGCTTAACTAATATTTCTTGAAAAATAGATCTAAGTCTTCTTAAGAATTTTTCAAATCTTATTTCGTCTCTTTGCATCTGATCTACTCCAGTCTGATAGTTTATAGGAGCTGAAGACCGGGAAGAAAATCTAGCATAAGGGATCTTCGAATCCATCTTTAATTTATTAAAGAAATAGAGAACGTTGTCCATTATATTAAAATCAGGACCACTAGGATTTAAGGAAGATATATCGGGGGTTTGACCATCTTTTTCTGGAAAAAGGTAATTTTTATAAAATTGAACTTTGGGTCTACCGTTTATCGTTAATTCCCCAGAATTGTCATTTATGGATATATCTTCTTTGTAATTCGACATAATTTGCCCTAGAGTCTGTAAAGCTTTTTGTTGAGATTGAGTTCCCGTAGGAATTACGAATTTAAGTCTATATGAAGCATTCATAACATTCCAAATAATTCTGGTGTTTTCCATTATTTTAAGAATGTTATAAGATCTTATTAATCTTTCTGCATAACTAACTCTAGAAACAGAATTTCCTTTTGCATATGATATGTAAACTATTTGTTCGTTAGTAAGTTTTCTGGACATCTGTGGATTTGCAGGGTACTGTATCCAGAATTGCTGATAATCTTTTTCCCCTATTTTTTCGACAACCGGTTGTAATGACGTAGGATCTAATTCTTTAAATCCTATAATTTCTTTCCCTTTGTTATCATAAATGATTTCGAAAGCTAAAAATCCATCTATCAAAAGTTGTCTAAAATACTGCCAGGCTAAATTAGATTGTTGAAATCCAAATACATTATAAAGCCTATTATAGTGATCTGTTATTTTTTCTAATATTTTATCCTTTAAATCTATATTTAAAGTAGAAGCGGTAGCAAAGAAATTTCTATCGTCATATGTTATAGATTCATCGCAAACAGTATCTAATATAAATTCTATTTCCCCGTTAAGAGAAAATTTTCTAAGAAATTTTCTTTTTTCTATATAATCTCTATCAAAATAAGCAATATATTTTCTTATCTTTACATCTTGATGTGAAAGTATCCATTTAAAAGCATCATCTTGGGTGAATCCAGTCCCTTCGGAATTAAAAAAAGAACTTTCAGTTTTACCGATAGCTTGAGAATTTCTAACAACCATATCGTCATATTTCATCCCGAAACTAGATATCTTTCCCAGATTTCTTATAATATTACCGAAAGCTGATGTATTTGGTTGTTGATGATCTAAAAATCCTGCCATTTCTTTTTTATATTGTTACCGCCGGGGTTTCTCCTCCTCCTTCAGCTCCTTCTGCAGCTCCTTCTTCCCCCTCTTTTTTACCTTCTTTTTCTTTTTCTTTTTTCTTTCTTTCTTTTACTTCTTCGTTTACTTTTAGATCTTTTTTATCTACTCCTAAGAAATTTTCTATTAGAAAGGGAACGGAAAAATATGGTTTTTCGTCGTCTCCCATTAATCCAATCATAGCAGTTACGGATTCTTTTCTTTTGTTTATAACATCTATCTCCTGATTTAGCTTAAACGGATTGTCCGAAAAAAAATCTAAACCCAATTGGGATTTAAATACGAAATCTTTTTCTAACTCTTTGTGTTTTTTAACCATTTGAACCCAAAGAGGTTTTATCATGATATCTTGAAAAACTGTTCTTAGTCTTTCTATAAATTTAAAAAATCTTATCTCGTCTTTATCGAAACCTTCCGCGACGTTCGAGTAAGCGGCCGAGCTTCCGCCCTCGGGAGTAGAAAATCTAGATGGGGGAATCTTACTTTCCTGTATAAATCTATCGAAAAAATAATTTAAAGGAGAAGAATCATTTAAATTTGGCCCTTCGTTACTTATTGGCTCTATAGTAGGGGTTCCTCCTTGTCCCGAAGGCATTAAATAATTCTTATAAAACTGTATTTTAGGTTTACCGTCTATCATTAATTCCCCGGTCTGATCATTTAAATCAAAATCCTCCTTATAAATACTCATTAATTCTCCTAGAGTTTGCATACCTTTCTGCATCGATTTAGTTCCAACCGGAACTGTCATTTTCATTCTAAATTGAGAATTCATAACCGACCATATAACTCTGGTGTATTCTATTGTTCTTAGAATATTAAAAGGTCTTATCAATCTTTCTACGTAACTTATTCTAGAAATAGCATTCCCCTTAGCATAAGAGATGTATATTATCTGGGGTTCGTATAGAATTCTTCTTTTTTTAGGGTCCTGAGGATATTGGGTCCAAGTACTTAAAAAACTTCCATCTGGCTGTTTTTCTACACTAGGAACAAGAGTAACCGGATCTAATTCTTTAAATCCTATTATATTTTTCCCATCATCGTCAAATATTATTTCGAAAGATAAAAATCCATCTACTAAAAACTGCCTAAAATATTGCCAAGCGGTTATATCATCGGAAAATCCCCATATATCATATAATTTTTTATATGAATCATAAAGATCATTCTTAAATTTTTCATTTATGTCGGTAAGATCTAAGAAAGAAGGATAAGCAAAATAATTTGCAGGGTCGTAAGAGATTGATTCGTCGCAGATAGTATCTAAAACCCATTCTATCTCGGGGTTTAGAGAAAATTTTCTTAAGTAATCTCTTTTTCCTTTATAATCCTTATCGAAATAGGTAATATACTGTTTTGTAGTTACGTCTTGTTTTGCTAAAGCCCACGATAAATTTTCATCTTCTTTTCCTGCGTGTCCGTCTTTGTTTAAAAAGCTGGCCTCAGTCACCCCTACTGCTTGAGAATTTCTTATGACCATATCTTCGTACTTCATACCAAAGGTGCTTAGATTTTTTACGGATTGTCTTATCCGATCTATAGCTCCCGGGCTTGAAGGTTTATTATTTTCTACGAATCCTGCCATAATTGATATTAGGTATTATACCTATTTTTTTATTTTAATTTCGATTTATATTCTTTATATATCTCAAAAGAACTCAGGCCCTCGAACGTATTTAGTTCTAAAAAGGGAATTCTCACCCAATCCTCGGATTTTATCTCTTTTGTGTTGTAAAAATATTCATATTTAAATCCAAAAATAGATTTTCTATATCCGGTTTTATTTAAAATAGAATCTAAATTTTCAGGAGATAAAGGAAGAGCTTCTTTTTTTTCTTTAGGATTACTATTTTTGGATATTTTCTCCTTAAATAAATTCCAGATTCTAGATAAAATAACTTCTCTAGCCTCGTAAGGAGAAGTAGAAAGATCTATTCCGTGTAAAATGTTCCCGTATTCTTGGCTTTTAGTGTAGTTTAAAAATAAAAAAATAGGATTTCTATTTATAAATTTTCTTTTTTCGGATATCTTGGCCGGGGTTTTATATTGAAAAGAATAAATAATCCCAGGAACAAAAGGAAGAGAAAAGGAAGAATATTTAGAATTTTCTAAATAATTCTTAGAAAAAAAATTATTAGATTCCTTTATTCTGCCTTCTTGGCTTTTATATTCGTAAGAATATTCTTTTAATAATTCTTCGAAGTTTTTCATTTACCCTTAAATAAAAAATTTTCATTAATGACTCCAAACCTAAACCCTCTTTGTTCTGCCCATAATTTTGCAGCTTTAAATTTGGATTGGTTAGTTATCCATATCTGCATATTTCTATTGTAGGCTTTAAGTTTAGCTGTTGTCATATTCCCCTCATAAACCGGTTTTTGGGTTTGTTTTTCCGGTTTTATTTCTATTATCCATTCCTGTTCTTCCCCGTCATTCTTTAAAGTTTTCATATAGAAATCCACATTATACTCGTGTTCTTTTTTATCTAATGGATTGTAGTACGGGATCTTTAGAGGCTCGGAGCTCCATTTTATTATAGATTCATTGGTATCACAGTAAATACAAAATCTTTGCTCCCACGACGATCTAAATATGATATTATGTATATCTCCTATGTATTTATCTGGATTTTTTGGTACAAATTTACCAGATTTGTATTCTCCGTTGGGTTTTACTTTTTTTATATCCGTCATAGATCTTTTTTATGATCTATTTATCTAAATTATACATTATATGTATTATCTTCCCCCGTGATATAACTAAATGGTATAGTTTTTGGATTTTTTGGAGGGTGTATTTTTTTCCATCCTTTTGCAAATCCATTTTTTGCTATCTGGGTAAAATAAGAAAATGCATTGTCCGATTTATCGGGATTGAATCTATCCCAATATTTACAAAGATCTTCCATCGCAAAAGCCATGCAATCTTCTTTATCCGATGGATCTTTATAAGACATTTTTTTAGATATTCCATCTATTATAAGATAAAACATTCCCACTATTTCCGGATTAAGACTTCCTTTTTCTTTAGAATCTTTAAATGCCGCTAGTAGGTCTTTGTTTTTTACGTATATTTTAGCCATTTTTGTTTTTTGTTATTAGAGTTTGTAGTAAGAAAAAAATGAAAAATTTCGATCAAGAAAAAAGGAATCCTAAGATTCCCTTTTTTTATTTTGTTTTTTCTTCTCCTTCTTCTTCTATTTTTTTATTAGTGGATTCCTTTGGAGCTCTTGACATGAATCGGGAAAGATCTTGATCAAATTTTTCTTTTGTTTCTTTTTGATTTTTAAATGAAGGAGCAAAATAAAAATTACGATCTACTTTTTTTTTAGTAACTCTTCTTCGTTAAGAGTTGTATTGTATCCGTGATTATGATCTATGTCTAAAGTTGAATTCTTAAGTTCAAATCCTATCTTTTCTTTTTTTCCAGGAGCTACGGAGAATCCATGAGAATCTTTAAATTTTCCTAAATACCCTCTTTGTTTATTCAATTCAGATTTGCTTATTTTTCTTGCTTCCTTAATTCCTTCTTCTCCGTCCTCATCTGATTCTTCCTCATTTTCCTCTGCTGCTTTATTTAAAGCTTCTTCTAAATCTGATATTTCTCCTACCGTGTAATCTGAAGTTTTTCCGCTATCCAATAAAACTGTATATCTACCAGAACTTCCGTCTACAGATAGAACTTTTCCAGTTTCTCCTGATTCTTTGACTTTAACAAAATCTCCTATTTTAAATTTTTCATCTTCGAAAATATCATCATCAATTTCAACGAGATTGTCTTCTACTCTTTCTATTTCGATATTTAAATGGTTCCATTTTTCTCTAAGTACTGATAATTCTTTAGATAAACTGTAATGAGCTGATTTTAGTTCTTGGCTTTCTTTTAATTCAGGTTTGCTCTCAAAAAATCTTTCTATCTTTTCTATCTCAGATTCTATTATGGTAATGTTATTTAGAATTTCATTTCTGTCATTTATCATAATAGATTTTCTCTTATAATCTCCTTCTAAAAATTCTGTAAGACCTTCCGATATATCATATCTTAAATAATCCTTAACCGCTTTAACTGCTTGAGATCCATTTACTTTATATAGGGATTTTTCTCTCATAGATTCATTTACCTTCTGAAGGTAAATTTGGTTTTCCCATTTTATTAAGTTTATAGAAACTCCTTCATAGATATTAGAAATTATAGATTTTGCAAAATCCAGTTCTACGATGCTATCATAATTTTCATAGATAGTAACTACATCGTTGACTAAAGTACTTTCCATCATTCCTAGATTCGAAGTAACTTCTAATCCTACTATTTTTGCAAGATCCACACTATTTCTAAAATTTAATTTACTTTTTCCTAGATAAACAGAATTTTTAGTTCCTTCTTCTACTATTTTTATAGTATTTTTTCCAATAGCAATATAAGCTCCATTTTCATCTATTCTAATATTAGGTTTAGAACAAATAGAAAGTAGATTCAAATAAGAACTAGGAACTGTTTTTTTAATTTCCGATTCGCTAAGTCTATTAAATCCGGTATATCCACCAGAAAATAAATCTCCCCCTAAAGGAAATACTGTTCTTCCCTCTTCGATTAATACCGGGGCAAATAAAGATTCTACTCTAGATTCTCCTTGGCTAACTCTAGGTAAATTTAAATAACCGCTATTTCTAGATTCATTAATTTTTATAGAATTTGATAAATTTCTAATCACCGGGTTAAATTCCCATCTTTTTATTTTTTTCAATAAAAGATCTGTTGATTTATTTTCAGTAACTAACCAAGAATCTAAATCGTCTATCAAATCCGAATAGAAATTTCTACTACCCCCGTTTCTTAAATTTTCTAATACTTTAGAAACTTCAATCTCTCTAGAATATCTTTTTGTTTTTTCCGATATTGTTTCTATGACATCTTTTACATCAGAATCCCATCCTATTTTAGAAAGCTCATTCAAGTAGGATTCTGCCAATAAAAATTCTTTAATTCCCCTGTCCTGTACCAAATTTCTAAATTGCTCACATATTATTTTGGTTTGAGGATATGAATATACAGCTTTACTTTTTAAAAATTCTAAAGATTCTAAAATTCCAAGGTTATTTAATTTTTGAGCTTCTCTGAAAGATTTAACGCTACCGTCAACCAATGATAAATCTTCTAATTTTTCAACTAATGATTCATTTAAAGAATTGCTAGGTTTATTGTTAAGGAAAGTTCCACTATTATCTAAAGATAAATTTTTAACTCCTTCCCAGTGTTCCATTAGCTGCTGAGCAGATCTTCTAGATATCTCTGCTTGTTCGTTTTTAATAGCATCTACATGCTCTTTTATATTATCAGAAAAATTAGAATCTTCTTCATTGATTTGATTAAAAAAAGATTCTGGATCCAATTTCATTCCTCCATTTAGATAGCTCTCGCACAATTCTCTAACTTTAGGAGATTTTGTTAGATCTTTTAATTTTTTAATTTGATTTACGAAATCCATTTTTTGTCTATTTAAGTTGTGATCTATATATCTTTTCCAAAATAAAAAAATTAGAATTTATTATCTTGCAACAAGAATTTCTAATTTAATTGTTATATCTGAATGGGGATTACAAAATATTATTCCTCCATTATCGTAAACGGTTCCCGGCTGAGATATATTCCACCCTAACGGCTGGGAAGAAACATCGGTAATATCAGATCCTGTAAGTAACATAATTTTTCCCATATTGTAAATTCCCCCGTCATATTCCCAGGTTAAATATTTTCTGGTCTCTAAAGTACCTTCCGGAAAAGTGGATTTTACTAATATGAAATTTACAAATCCTTCGCTGTCTGATATATCGGTTTGGCTTAAAAGATAACAAGAAGAAGGCGGAAGATTTATTTTAAGTTTAGAATAAGAAGTTATTTCTTCAAATATATCGTCCATTCTAATAAATTTTTCCGGATAATTTGTAGTAGGGGTATCTAAAACTAAAAATCCTCTATTAAATCTAAATCCGGAATCTTCATCATATGGGCATTTTACAGGTCTAGTTGCCATTAGTTAGCGGTTAAAATGGTTAATTTTACGGTCTTTTCTGTGGGATTAGTGAAAGATATTCCTCCCTCGTTTATATCCGGGGGAGAAGAATGTTCGTAATCCGAAAATGGATCTACGTCCCATCCGTGCCAAGAAGAACCATTTTTTATAGCTCCTGACAATATCATAATAGATCCCATAATTTTTCTCGGGGTATTTCCATAATCCCAAAATAAAATTTTCTCATTATTTTCTGCTTCTGGAAGATATTCTGCTTTAGCTACTATTAAAGAAACCTCTCCTTCCGTAGAATAAAAGGAAGGATCTAAATTTATCGTAGTTAATGGATCTATTACTATAGTTTGTTTTTGGTAATCCGAAAAAGATTGTAAAGGATGGAAAAAATCTGCAAGAGATATTTTATCCATAGTCTCTTCTTTTCTTATTACTGAGTAATATTCTTTTATAAATTTAACTTTAGGAGAATCGTTAAATCTTCTAAAAGTTGCATTTATTCTTCTTAGATCCCTATTTAATAAAGCAACATTGGTATAATTGGTAAAAAATCCTCCTGTAGATCCAGAAGACTGAGGACTTAAAGGATAAGAAGAATCTCCCCCGGATATTTCTGGGCTAGAATTTAAAGAGCTACCCCCGTCTATATTTAATATTTCATCATTCTGGTCTATCATATTAGGATATTTTTGTTGGGTCTAAATCATAATAAATGGTATCCTTTAATTTTCTAGCTCCCTCTGGTTTATCTTTGTTTTCTTGTAATTGCTGGGGATCGTTCTCTAATTTTTCTCCGGGGATTTCAATTTCTTCGGAATTTATTACAGGATCTATTGTTTCTTCCTTTTCTTCTAAAAGTTCTTCTTTTTTCCCAGGTCTGATATAATCAACTAATGCTTTTATAAATCCCAGAGAAACCAAAGGAAGTATAGCCCCACTTATTATAGCAAGTATTCTTTTTTGGAATATCGGTTCTTCCTCCGAAAGTCCAAAAAGTTCGCTCCAAGAAGAAAAATCAGATAAATGGGTATATGCAAAATAGGTATTTCCTATAGCTTGCATTGCAGTTAAAATAAAAAATAAAGACCAAACTATAAATTTGTTCATTTTATCCAGAACAATTATAGAAGCTAAAGAAGCAGCTGCCCCTATTTCAAAAGCTATAGCTAAAAAAACAGAAAGCCACCTTGGGTTGGTTAAATCAAAAAAATCTATAACGTGTATAGTTGAGATGATAGAGACTACCAAATAAAGCAAAACAAAGGTCGATATTATAAATATGTGGACTCCTTTATTTTTCATATAAATTATTTTTGGGTATTTATTTTAGATTTTATATCCGAAAGAGAAGCTTTTCCTTTATCGAAATCATCTTCATAAATGAGAAAATTAAACATAGTTTCATTCATTTCTTTTCTTATCTCTTCCTTATTAGGTATTTCTAAAGAATCTACCCTATTATTAATCGATTTAACAGATTTTTCCATTCTGTCGATATCTCTATTAACCCCGCACTGTCTCATTAAGACGAAAAGAATAAGTACTAAAGTAATCGCCCATGAATAATTTTTAATTTTTTCTATTGTTTTCATATTTTTATTTTCTATATATATCCATTACTTATATCATTAAAAAAGCCAAGAAGAAATTCTCCTTGGCTTAAACGAATTATAAAAGAAAAAACTAACCTAAAGAAATACCTTGCATAGCCGCAGCAAGTTTCTTTTCTAAATCCTGTAAGATTTGATTATCAGTTTTAACATCTTTAAGTACTTGATCGAAAGATCTGTACAATTCAATAAAATTATTAGCTTGTTCTACTCCAACTCCTTTAACTTTGTTTAAAAAATAATGAGTTGCTTCTACAGGAAGAGCTCCCATGTAAATAACATTATCTTTAATTTTTTCGGATTTTATTCTTTGTATTTGTTTATAAACCTCAATAACACCCAAAGCTTCAGTAGAATTCCATTCTGCTTCTTCCCTAATAAAATCTTCATATTTTTCAAGTAAAGATTTGTTCATAGAGATAGCATATAATTTTTCTCTATTTTCTTTTTTCTTTAATTCAACTTCTTTCTCTAAAGAATTTATTAATTCTTGATCTACCGAAACATTAATCTCCGAATCATTAAAATCAATTTGAGAAGATCCTCCGGGTAAATTATTAGAATTTAAATTTAAAGGTGTTGATTCTTTTTTTGCCATTTTATTTTTTATTTTTTATTTTTAAATTATAGAAAATATATTAAAATTGTTTCAATTAAACATCAAAAATATCAAATTCAGTTCTGTTGTGATCTAAATAAACTTTCAATGGTTCTCTGAGATCTTTACACTTATAAAGTTTAGCCGGTTCATCTGGACCTATATGACATAGAAATCCATCCTGTGTTTCTATTCCTAACTCTTCATAAAGCATTAATCTATACATGCTTATCTGTATAGAATATTCATTTAAATGATTTTGATATAATCCAGTAAAAGGTCTAAGTAATTTATTATATTTTCCTTTAGGGTGATTATCATGGGTAAAATCCCCATTAGTTTTCCAATCCCCCAATACTAAAAAAGGATTTTTGAAATTTGGATCTAAATAAAGAAAAGGCTGATCTATAGTTCCTGCCAATCTCCACTTTCTACAAAATATACGGAGTTCAGATTCTAAAGGTAAAAGGAATTTAAGCCTATTTTCGTAAATATAAATAAATTTATGTATTCTATCTTTATAAATAGGGTCTTCATTTTCGTCCATGTTAGGATCTAGACCACTCAAAAAATCTTCTATAAATTTATGGACTTTTGTTCCAAGATCCATAGATATTTGAGATTTAACTTCCCATTCATTTAATATAACGGAAGGGTCTACTCCTCTTTCTTTTCCTTTCTCTTTTGACCAATATTCTTTATCAAAAGGTTTTTTAAAGACTTTTAATAATGTCGTAACGGAATCAAATTTTTTATCTGAATATGTATAAACGTGGGATTTTTCTTCAAATTTAAATCTTTCGTCTTTAAAAAAAGATAATTTAAGATCTATCTCTTTCTTATATTCTAAAAGTCTAGGATCGTATTCTTTGTTTAGAGTAAATGTCATTAAAATGAACTAACGATTAAAGGAAAATAGAAAGCTAAAAGAATTATTGCGGTTATCTGTAGGGATAAATAAAAAATCCATAACCAGCTAAGGTGTCTAAATAAAAATTGATAAATTATCAGCCAAGAATTATTTTGGGTTCCTTCTATCGGATTAATAGACATGGTCAACAACTCTTCAAGATTAAGATACTTTAAATAATCGTTAACTGGTTTAATCTCTGACATAACAAAAGAAGGCTTAGATTCTTCAGGAAAATCTGGAGACATTGTTACTTGAGGAGGCAAATTTATAACAGTATAAATTCTATAAATCCAATCCCTACGCAAATTTGCTTTAGACCATCTAGGAGAATCTAATTCTTCTTTTCTTATTATTTTTCTATACTCGTAATATAGTTTAATTTCTTTTATTACTTTAAATAGCCTAAACATGATTATTTTATTTTCTTTTTAACGGTTTGTTTCGGGTCCATTTTTTTTCTTATTCTTGCTCTTGCTCTTCTTATTCTTGTAGCAATGGATCTTTTCTTTATCCCGTATTTTTCTGCAATGTCTTTATATTTCATCCCATTTATTTCTCTATCCACCATAATTTCTCTGTAAATTTCAGGCAATTCTCTTATCTCATCTAAAACAGACTCATAAACAGTATCTATATTTTTATCCTCGAAAAGAAAAGAATATGCTGGATCTTCTTCCATAAAATATTGACCACCTAAATCTCCTATTGTGGATTTATTAGAAAAATATTCCATTTCTTCGTCGCTATGGGAAAAGAATCTTTTTCCGGTTTTTAGAATTAAGAGAGATTCGTTCCTAGCTATATTATAAGTCCAGGTTGAAAAATTTGCTCTATCTTTGTCGTACTGATGTATTTTTTGCCATATTTTCGTCATAGTATTGGAAAATGCATCTTCAGCAAGTTCTTGGCTTTTAAGAATAAGGTAACAGTGGTTTGTTATTCCTGGCTTTAATCTTTCATACAGACTTTTAAAGGATTTTGAGCTTTTTGTCTCGATGAAAGATTCAGCTAGGAATTGAATGTTGTTTTGTCTTTTCATAATTAAATTTACTTTTTACTTTTTTATTTTATATAGTTTAAACGATTTACTAATTTTCAGAAAGATATTTAGGACTTATTCTAGTTATTTCCACTCCACCTTCGGAAAGAAAAATAATAGGATCTATATTTCTATAGACATCAGAAAATACTATTCTTTTTATTCCGGATTGTATTATCAATTTAGCACATTCAAAACAGGGGGATAAGGTTACATACATGGTAGATCCTATAGAGCTTTGAGTAGTTTTAGCCAATTTAGTTATAGCGTTAGCTTCCGCGTGGAGTACGTACGGGAGGGTGATCATGTCCTCGCTTTCGCACACGTTCGGGAACCCGGAGGGAGGCCCATTATACCCATCAGATATTATAGATTTGTCTTTAACTACTAGACATCCAACTTTCATTCTTTTACAGTGGGAAGAAGATCCCCACACACTAGCCATTTTTAAATATATAAGATCGGATTTAGTCTCTTTAGATTCTTTATCTATTTTAAATTCTATAGAATCTTTTTTAATGGCATAATATTCTAGGTAAATTAACTCGGAATTATTTTTTAAATAATTACATATTGGGTCTTCACTAATATTCTCTTCGTAGTTTTTATTCATACGGAATAAATATATGAATTTTTACGTAATAAAAAAATTAGAATCTTTAAAATATTAAAATCTTCTAGAATCGGGTCTAAATGGGGAATCCATAGATTCTATAGAAAGAGGTCCTTCCAATAAAGAAGCTATTTTTCCCAAAAGAGATTTTATATCATCTATATCAGAAGACTTTAATCCCTCCGATTCTTTTTTAGAAGATACAGATTTTGATTTTTTTGGTTCTTCTTTGGGGGATTCTTTTTCGGGAGTTGGAGATTTAACTTCTTTTTTAGATTCTTCTATGTTTTTTTGTATTTCTTTTTTTTCCTCTTCTTTTTTAATTCCTTCATTAGATTTAGATTCGGGTTTAGGTTTTTTAAGCTCTGGGGATTCGGTAGATATATTAGAAGAAGTTTTTTCTTCCTCTTTTTTATTTTTTAATCCTTTTAATTTTTCCATTCCCTTTTCTCTTAATCCCTTGTTAGAAAGTAGAGAAGTTGCAGCTCCGATTCCTTTTCCTAATAATTGACTTTTATCTCCTAATAGAGAAGAAGGGTCTTTAAGTAAATCCCCCATTGGGGTTTTCCCGGAAAGGAGATTTTTTCCTTGGGATAAAAGGAGATTTTTTCCTTTATCCAATACTCCTTTTTCTTTTAAGAAGCTTTTTCCTTTGTCCATTAAACTGGGTCCCTTTTTTTCTTCTCCCTCTTCCTCTTTTTCCTCTCCTTCTTTTAAATCTTTTTCTTTTAATTTTTCTTCTTTTTTCTGAGATTTTTTTAATAGGTCTTCCTCTTTTTTTAATTTTTTAGCTTCTTTTCTTTTTTCTTTTTTTGAGGGCTCTTTTTTCTCTTCGGCAGAAGGAGATGCAGGAGTAGGAGTACTTACTGGGGTTCCTAATTTTTTTATATCTTCTAAAGTAAAAGTTTCGTATTTTTGTTTTAAATTTTCAAATTCATATTGTGCTTCTTCTTCTAGATCCTCCGGATGATTCGAATACCAATCTGGGTCTTCTTGCATTAATTTTGCTTTAACTTCTTCCAAAGTAGAATTTTCCGTTAATTTTATCTTAGCAGGAGGGGAAAGAGTTTGGTCTGCAGTCTTCATTGTAGAACTATCCGGATTGATTCTAGTATCCCTCCTAAACTTATCCATTTCCCGGTCCCTTTCTTCCAGCTCCATAGCAAGTAATTCAGCTTCAATTTCATCCCTGCTTTTAGATTTTTGATTTGAGATTACTTTATCCCCTTTGTCCAATTTAACTACCTCTGGTCCTTTTTCTCCTACAACAGCAAGACCGTCTTTTTTCATAGTCCCCCCGTCAGCAAACTTTGGTAATTTTCCTAAAAGGCCGCTAACTTCCTTAGGTAGTTTTACGTTTGAAGCGATCTCTTGAACCCCCTTATTTTTAAGAGGAGCTATAGCACTTAATGCAGATTCTATTCCTTTTGAATTTATAGAACCCATAGCATCCTTTAAAATTCCTTTTGATTCCGTATTGGATTTGGTAATTTCGGATACCCCTTTTTTGAATATTTCCTCTAAGGATTTTAGAAATTTTTTATTCTCTTCCTCGACAGAATTAGTCTTTTCGGTAGATTCTTTTTTAGTCGATTCTGCCGAAACAGCAGGTTTATTTTCTTTTACTTCGGAGGTTAAAGATTTTATATTCCTGCTAAGATCGGATAATTGGTCTATTAGTTTTTTATTAAGATCCATGATCTATATATCAAGAAATGTAATTATCTATTTCTTAAGGTTAAAGACTTGTTTAAACCCTTTAGATTCCATATCTTCTTGAGATTCCATCTCGATAGATTGATTTATTTTTTCAATCCATAATTGGTATTCATAAAAAGGAAGATCTTCTATGTAAGATAAATCCATCCCTTGCTCTCTCCACAGTCTAAATTTTATATCAAAGTAGTTCTCTAAAGATATCTGAAATAAGGAAAAGAGATCTGATCCCTCCGGGAAAGGTAATTTCGGCGGTGACCTCCCCTTCACCGCAAACTTGACATTTTTGCTTTGCTTCTGTTTTAGTTCCTATTTTTATTCTTTCCGATAATTGATATAGAAGACTGTATTCTTTATTGTTCCATTCGACAGAAGTTCTTTTCATTATATTTAAAACCGAATCAAAAGTTAAACCCCTCCATTCTGGTATAATAAAAGGAGCTATTTCTAAAAATCCATCTTCTATTTCTATATTTCTTTTTGCACATATAGTAGCAAAATCAGAAAGAACTTGTGTTATCCCTATACTAGGAACAAAAACTTCAAATGATCTATTTTCATTTTTTAGTGTAAATATAAAAGATCGGGTTTCGGGATTGTATCTTTTAAGTATTTCTTCTTCTAATTCATAAGAAGAAAGATTACCGGATCTTAATTCAAATCCCTCTACGGTTCTGCAATCTTTTGTGTTTTTACATTTTTTATTAGGAATAAGCATTAAAGAGTTTTCTCCTCTTAGGAAAGTAAGATCCCTAATTGCCATTATTATATAAAATCTATCTTCCTGTTTAAGGTCTTTGTAGCTAACAACACCTATCCCAGGAAAATCTATCCTAAGACATCTTTCCAAAATAAAAGAAAGCTTTCTTTCTATATCTAACGAATCGTCTTCGTCTATAGTAGAAAAATGTCTTATTTCTTTAACATCGCAAGGTCTTATCGCCATTCGGGTTCCTTCCGGGTAAAACAAACCTTTAGAAGGAAGAAGGTGTATAGGTAAATTTTTCCAATGGATTTCAAAAACAGCATCTTTCGTTTCTTCTTTGGGGGTAATATATTGTTCTCTATTTGGGGAATTTACAGAATGTGATACTTCTTTTATTTCCTCCCTAATTTGTTTATTTGCTTCGTTAAATTCTTCCGAACCTTCAACATTTGCAGGAAAGGTCATTCTCGTTTCCTCTTTTTCAATGATTTCCGTAGAAATACCCGAAGTAGTTTCTGCTGGGGTTTCGTGGGAAGGAATGGGGTCGTATTCCAATCCCCCTGCTAATTCTTTACTCCTTAGTAATTCTTCTGGAGATATTCCTAGTAAATTGTCCATAATTTTCTTTATTTATATTATATAACAAAACACAAAAAAAGAGACAAATTTATGTCTCTTTTTTCAAAAATATTTCGAATCTTATAAAAATGTGTCTGTCCAGTAATCGCATATCCATGAAAGGGATATACTATAATTGTTTGCTTGCTCATAATCTAAATCCATTGCAGGAATAGCTTCAGAAGGAAAACACGAAGGTATAGAAACTCTTCTAAATACGTCTCCTCTTTTATTGAATATTGATATAACCATAGATCCCACATAATCTTTTTTAAGTCCCATAGCTCCAGTAAGTGGATTATAGATTAAATCTGACCATTGTCTAAGAATTTTATAAACTTCCATGGAATTACTTTCAGGATTTAAATTAACCTCAAACTCCATAGATACTGTCATATCCGTGGTTGAAGGTTCTCCCCCAGCATATCTTCTGGTAGCAAATTTATAATTTTGATCTATAGTTGCAGAAGGAGCAATATCAACAGCTAACCCTGAAATACTTTTTACTCCTTGAGCTAAAATTCCTTCTCCTTTGAATCTTTGAGCAGCAAGAGGTATTCCTGCAGGAGGATTTATTATAACCTCAAATTGGTTAAGATAAACAGGTTCATAGTTAAGCCTAGAAGCAGTAGAATTACTAAAATGTGGAAGTCCGGCCATATTAATTAAAAATTATAAAAATAAATCATCCCAATAATCAACAGCAAATTCCATATCATTAACTGTGTATATCGTTTCGTCAGTGTAATTCAATCCCATTTCAGGAAGAGCTTTTAAAGGAAAAACATCTCTACAATTAATTCTTCTATAAACATCTCCTTGTTTATTAAAGATAGATATTAAAATATTTCCTGTATAGTCTTTTTTAAGCCCCATAGCTCCTGTTAAAGGATTGTAGATCAAATCTGACCATTGTCTAAGGGTTTTAAAGATATACATAGAGTTAGCATCGTTTAGGTTGACCGTAAATGAAATACTAACGTTCATAGTAGTTTCTGAAGGTTTAGCTCCAGCATAATTCCTTTTTGCGAATTTATATTTTTGAGTAGCTAATCCTGGGCTTTTATCTACAGCTAAACCACTAACTTTTGTTACGTGCTCTATAAGAAGATTTCCTCCTCCTACCCCCGGGGGACAAGTTATTTGTGCCTCAAACTGGTTAAGATATACCGGCTCATATTTATTTAAAGAAGCCTGGGAGTTAGAAAAATGTGGTAATCCTGCCATAGTGTTTTTTTAGTATATTTATCTATTTTCTAAAAAATATAAAAAATTACTCAATTAAACAAATTGAGTAAATCCTCCAGAAGCAATACCCCCAGTTCTAGTAACAGTAATTCTGTTTATAAATTTCTGTATTCCTCTAGCTGGTTCTATAATAATATCTATAATACCCATATTCATATCTATGATTTCTGGTGTATTGTTAGAAGTATCCATAATAGTTTGATAAGCATAAATCCCTCCTCCGGATTGAACCCCATCTAAATAGTTATCTACTAATGTTTTAATCTCTAATCGGATTGAATCTTCATTAAAATCAAATAGATAGTTAGAAAGGATAGTCTGAACATCAGTTTCTACCGAAATTAATAAATCTCTTACATGAAGTAAATTAAATGCAGAATTTACGGTTTGATATGCGGTTTGGTTACCGAATATAACAACACCCACCCCTGTTCTTTTTATTATAGGATTTATTCCGAAGGGCTCTAAATTTCCTCTATCCTCATCGGTAAAATCATATTCTACTCCTACTATAGAAGCTCCCGAAAGGACTCCTCTCTTTTGTCCTGCAACTATAGAATAAGGTTCGCCGGATGCAAATTTTCTAACGTAATTATTAGAAACGAAAGCTGCAGGTGGGACACTTATATTTCTATTAGACTCTCTTACTGTAATATAAGGAGAGAAGAATCCACAGAATTTAGATCCATCATCTTCGGTAGGTAAACTAAATGTATAAGAAGGATTTAAAGATAAATTTCCTCCGTCTGCTATATATTTAGTTTTAAGAGCAGGGAAAGGATTTACCGCCGTAGGAGCATCTGTAAATCTAGGATCCGTGCTATTTCTGAATTGAGCTATAGAAGGTGCATTTATTAAAGCCATAGCTTGTTGTCTATTCTTAGCCAATTTACTTAATTGGTATTTAGAGTTAGGTAAGATTTGTCCGGAGAACGTATCTACAACGTATCTAAAGCTAATTATATCTTTAGCTGCTAAGGTTTTAGCTATATTAGTGTCATACATAACATCTAAAATTTCAGAAATTCTAGCATCTGTTCCATTTGGTCGATGAGATTCTTTCATCGTAAATCCTGAAAGGTATGTAAAATCAAAAGAAACAGTAAATTCAGGAATAGATTTAAATTTCTGAACTCTTTCCGTACCGATTCCTGGGTAATAATAGATCGGTCTCGCACAAATAACGGTGTATATTCCGGAAGTTGTCGTAGCAGCTACCGTAGTAATTTTAGCAAGTCTATACTGTCTATTTCCAGTAGAAGGAGTGCATATATCTAAATCGGTAGATACGATCAAATCTCCTACAGAGAAAGGAACATTTCCATTAATCTCCTGAACAGTAAATGTGGTAGGACTCACCTGAGCTAATATATCCACATATTCGGATATTCCCCCTGCTTGTGAGATCAAATCAATCTTCTGATCTGCTACTGGTAATCCCGAATTATCTGAAGCATAAGATGGATTTATACCTCCTCCGAAAGTTGCTATGTTAGTAATAGTAGTGTTATTTCTAGAAACATTTGTAAATGCTCTAGTGTAAACAAGATTGAAATCGTCTTTGTCTTTAGTTTGTTGAAAACCTAAATACTGTATAGAAGAACCGGTAGGATTTAGCCAAATATAATCTCCGTCTACTATCTCAGAAAATTTATTATCCTGATAAAGATCTGAAGCGTTATAGCCCACCAAAGAATTAGAAACCCCTAAAGGAGCATTTGGCCCAGTTACCCCATTAGGAGTACTTATACTTACTATATCTAAATAATCAGAATTACCAAATTGATATGAATCGGTATAGAAAGGTCTGTTACTTCCAGAAGCTCCCGTATTATAAGATGTTAAATTAAAAGTAGGATTAACCGAAACCCCTAATGATTTAAATGCTGCGGTATCTAAAGGATGGAAAAATTTAATTCTTAATTCCGAACTAACAAATTTAGTTTCTACGACTTTAAGTTTAACTAAATCTCCTTCATTAAATTGGTTGGTAGTAGGATTATTCAATCCAGAAATTCCCTGAACTACCCCTAAAATAAATTTTTGATCGTTAGAAGAAGTGACACTTAAGAAATTACTTAATTCTGCTTTCTGGGAAGCTGAAGAAATTCCTCCCGTAGCTCCTGTAGTTCCCGAAGTTTGTAAATAGTGGTATCCCCCGTCTGTAGCATTAGGATCGTATGCCGCAAAAGATTGATAAATAATTCCCGAAGTAGATCCAGTAATTCCTGGGGTTAAAGAGAATAAAGTACCTACTTTAGTACCTGTTGTGAAAACAGTTGCTCCTGCCGGAGAAATAGGAGGAAAAGCAGCTGAACCAGTAACACCCACAACATTTTGGGTGTAAAGATAGTCTGCTATCAAAAGTTGATCATAGCTTAAGAATTTTATCCTAGGACTTGCAAGATCTCTATCTCCAGAAAGTTCATCTATTAAATGGTTTCCTACTAGATCTATTTTATAAGTACTATTACAGATATCATCAAAAGCTTGTTCATCTATAGCACAGAATAAACCTGTAGAAGGAGTATTTTGATTTACTAAAGTTTGAATGTATTGATTATTACCGTTAAGATCTACGAAATCCGGAATTATACATCCGGTAACAGAAGTTACTATATTCACATCTTGGTTAGACAAGAAATTATCTATTTGACTTTTTACGAATCCATTATTGGTAAAGAAAGAACTCCATTTAGGATCTACGGATAGAGCCTGATAATCGGTCCAATCACCCGAAACAGCTATTACATCAATAAAATAATCAGATATGTAATCGTAAGGGTGCATAAAAGAAGGAACGTTATTTGCTCCGTACCAATCTATAGCAAAAATATTAAATCCTAAAAGAGGATTGACTGAATCGGTAGATTTTCTAACGATTACACTCATTGGGCTTTTTCCCAGATTTGTTAGGTTAAAAAGTTTACCTTGATCTGCTACGCTAAGAGTAGCTAAGAAATACTCAGGATCTGGAAACCAAAATCTTTCTTTGTTATAATAAGAAGAATAAAGTCTTTCCGTAATTTCCCCGTTGTACTGCTCAGTATCTAAAGAAAACGATTTGTAGGTAACTACATCCGGGGATGCGCTAGATTCATCGTTATTTAAATTAAGAAGATTTAACGCAAAAACAGGACCTTGAGATAAACAAGTGAAAACCGATCTGTGGAAGAAAGATCCTTTATTTTCTAAAGATCTATCTATATCTCCAAATATAGCTATCATTGTTGTAGCATCCGGTATATATACCGGGGTATTAAAAGGTCCTACGTTAGAGAATCCTACGACCAAACGGATCGTTTGAGAGGTTAGTATAACGTTTTGGGAAGCGTCAAACTCCAATGTATAAACTCCAGAAGCTCTAAACTGAGAGTAGTCTATTTTAATTTTACTTGCCATTATAAAAATATATTTTTAGTCAGTGTATATATCGTATTTAATTTCAATTTCCTCGGAAATACCTTGAAATTAGATTAAACCGCTAAAATCCTTATAACTTTTACCCTCTTTGGTCACATAAATATTTTTAGATCCACTTTCCGGATCAAAATCAATTGAGTTTAACCCTTCTATTTTATTTATGATTATATTTTTATATTCGCTATCCTCTAATTCATCAAAAAGCTCCCCTACCATCTGCCCAAAATCATATCCATCAAAAAGACCCGATAAATTAACTAAGGTCATGGCAACATCGTCGTGGCCGCTTTGGGCTGAATAAGTTCCTCTAGAATTAAGTCCAAAAGTAAAAAGTTCTAAAACCGTATATTTTTTTTCAGTTATAATTATTCTATCTCTCCTAACTAAAGATCTTAGGAGCTCGCAGTATTTCATTTTTACTTTTTCGTTATATTTTATTCCTGGTTTAGCTATTCTGGCATTTTCGGTATGTTTTGTGAAAAGAAACATTTCATCGTAAAAATCATCTTTGGATATTATTTTTTCATAGAACATGTCCCCTTTATAATTCATTTCGAGAGCTATCTTAACTCTTTCTTCGGAAAATACTTTAAGAATTAAAGTAGTTACTAATTTGGTGAAATCCTCTAGATTGATACTGTTTTCTCTAAACAATCCTACCTGTATTAGGCTAAAAAAATCGGATTCGTCTTCAAAATCATTTATTTTTTCTATGACCTGTTTCGGTAAAGGAGAAACTTTAAATATATTTAGAACCGTATAGTCTCCTCTATTTCCTTCGCTAAGATCTATAGAAAAAACAAATTTCTTTCCCGGATGATCGCATTCATCTAAATTAAATTTGGGATGCCATATAAGATTTTCGTAATTAATCCCAGTATCGTGAATACATTCTATTTCTTTCCACGAAAATTCGCATTCATTTTTCTTTATTTTTTTCAGTTCATTCGATCCTAGAAGAAGAGTAGAAGAACTTAAAAACTGATTTCCATATTCCTGATTAAAAAGTTCTTCACTTCCTAAGTTAGCTATCTCCTTTTCTCTCCAAACTTCATCCCTTCCTGGTACTTGCCACCAATCTACTCTTATCGGGTTAAAACTATTTTTACCTTCTAGAGCTAACTGATAAATTTCGTAGAATTTATTCATACCGTTAGGTGTAGAAGTTATTATAATTCTGGAAACTTTAGAAGAGGAAACTGTGGGATAAGTAGATCTAAAAAATGCTTCGATAAAATTAGGATTAATGTGGGCAAATTCGTCCATGTATAGGAAGTGAATAGTAAAACCGATACCTGAAGTTTTAGTTGTGGTTTTAGCAAGTATTCTACATCCATTGTCAAACCTCATGGACATGACATTGTTAACCTGCATTCCGGGTTTTAGAAAGAATGGAAGTCCTTTTATTATGTGTTTTATTTTATCCATTAACTCTTCCGCGGTATCACCTACGTTCGCAAGAATCATAGCATTTTTATCGTGGTTGAAAAGAAGGTACCAAACCAAAATTATAGAAGAAGTTATAGATTTACCAACTTGTCGGGGGGCTAAAAATATATTAAATCTGTGATTTTGATATTCTTTTAGAACGGAAGTTTGATAATCTCTGAGATTTATATAGTTAAGACCGTTATCTGTCATTACCTGACAATATTTAGAAAAATAGGTTACGTCCTCAGCACATTTTTTAATCTCAATTAGTTCTTCTTTCGTGTATTCGAATAAAATATTTGCTCTTTTAAATTCTGGATTATTATCATGGAATGGATTTTCTACGCTTTTAAAATCTAAACCTTCTTCGTCAGCTTTCCTTAAAAGCTCGTTTACTCTTTCAGAAGACCAATAATTACTTTCGTCTTGGGTTTCTTGCGATTGTTTATTTTCTGCCATATAGAGGGATTAGAAAAGATCGTCATCCAATGTGTATTCGTCTTCCGATTCCTGATCGTCCGAAGAGATTCTATCTACATCAATTATTTTTTTATACCTAGCATTAACTACACTATTAGGATCTAAATCTTTTATTTTTTCTTCGTCAATTTCTACTGGTTTAACATCCTGTATTTCTCCTCCCAATAATTCTCTTAAACCCTCCATCATGTTTTTAGTTCCTCTACTTTTTATAGTTCCCGATTCACTGGAAGAAGATGATGGTATATAAAGATCTCCTTCTTGTGATCTTTCCATAGATATACCATTATTATGATTTTTTTGATCTATTTCATTTCTTAGTCTTTTATATCCCTGCTCCATTTTATCCATGTAGGTCTGATAATCCTTTGGCATTTGCATTATTTGGGATTGTAGCTGTCCTAAAACTTCAAAGAGACGAGGATGCGTATTCCCTAGTTCTATTTCTTCAAGAATTTTGGTTATGGCGTGCTGAGCAGATTTTAGCTGGAACATCATGGCCGAAAGATTTACTGCGTCCATTTTTTTCTTTTGTTCTAGATGATCAGCAGATCCCATTTTATCTGGATCTACATAAAAATTAGTTAAAGAATCCAATAGAGTTTTTGCTTCGGTGAAAGCCGTAGATTTTTCTTCATTGTAATCCATTAAATCCGTAGATTTTAATCTTGGAAGATCTGTGGTATTAGCATCTATAACAGAATCTAAAGATTCCTCCATAATTATAGAATCTAGATTTTCTTTTATTTTTTCTTCTATGACTTTTTCCGGTTTCGGTTTTCTTCTAGGCATAAATTATCTATTTCTTGCAAATTTAGGCAATCCTAATAAAGGCTTACAATTATCAATTATTATTGAATTTTGTTCGTCTCTAACTATATTTTGGTTTAATACCGTGGACTGTACATCTATATCTATCATATTTTTAAATAATCTCACATTACTTAAGTATATTGGTCCTGTCCATATCTTGTAAGTATTATTATCGGTTCCGTAAAAAGGATCTTCTGTTAAATTAACTATCCAATTAAATCCAGTAGATCCAGTTCCTCCTATTATAGTACTCGGGTCGTCAAAAGATAAAGATCCTGTTACAGAATTATAAGATACGACATTAGAGATTTGGTAATTGCTAGCTGATTTATAGATGTTAATAGATTGTCCAGGAATATAAGGCAATTCTTTTTCTATCGATAAACTTCCTGATGCTCCCAATTCAAAATATGAATCCGAACTAGAAAGATAAGAAGGCTGGGGATTTGGCGGTGCTTCAAAAATGAAATTATCCACGAAGCTTCTGAGATCTTGATGGACCAAAGAGAGATTGGAGGATTGTTCTAATGTGTCTTCGGGATTATAAGACAAAGCCCATCCATTTATTGATATTTGTTTATATTTATTGGAAAGATTAAATACAATTCCGTACCATTCCGAATAGGTAGGTGTAAATTGAAGAGTAGAATTATATTCTTCATCATTTATTTTTATTAAAAAACTTCCGCTATTTAAAAAATTTATTCCTTTATCGTCAGTTACCCCTGAGTGTATTATATCAATTCTTAATCCGTATGAGTTTCCATCTAAAGTATAAATTCCATCTATCAAATTTCTACTTTGAGCCTTTTGCATTTTCCAAGTTATAGGAACTTGTGAAAAATTAGTAGACTTATTTTCCACGGTAAAAGTATAATCGTCTATTACGCTTCTGACTTTATATCCTCCGGTATGTGTCTGATCTCCTAATACAGAAACATATCCTTCGGGATTATTTGAATAGGAAGTCCACGTAGAAAGACCGTGCTTAGCAGGGGAAGAAGAGAAAGTAAGAATGCTAGGAGTACTGCTAACTAAAGAAATATTTCTTACCGGATAAGAGCTCTTAGAAAGACTTTGGGGGTTGTAAATATTTTTCATAGAAAACCAACAAGTATAAGCAAGTTCTTCTCCGGAAGATAATTTAGGAAATTGCTTATATCTTATTGCATTTCTATAGCTTCCTGCTTCCGTAGTAAATTGAGGAACGTAGTTAAATGCGGAAGATAAATCGTAATAGTGATTAAAAACTATAGTCCAATTATTATTTAGATCGTACCCAACTATAGAAAGATCTTTATAAATATAAGATCTAACTAAGTCCTGGCTTAGAGAATTTATAGTTCCATATTGTTGGGGTTTTGCTATCTTCTTTTCCTCTTCCGATATTTCTTGTCCAAATAAAGATTCCGTAGTTAAAGCTATCCCTTCCAATTCTTCTTTGTAAGCAGGATCCTGGTAATACGTATTGCTCTTAGGCTGATATTTTTTAAGCTCTATTTTGAAATAAACCGGGGAATACATAAAATCCCTAAAAAGATACATAGAATTTATTTCGTATATTCTATTAGTTAAAGGAAAATAAATTATATCTCTTTTTCTTGGCTGGGATCCATTACCAAAATTTTGCTCAAAATATCTTTTATCTATATGTATTTCAAAAGGTTCATCGAACTGTAATCCAAAAGGGTCAAAATTTATTTTATTATCAGGAAATTGATTTCCCGGAACCATTACTTTGACACATTTTTCATCTACGACATCAAATATAGTATATTCCCTGAGGGAAACATCTCTCCCCCTTGCTTGGGGTTGGACCGAATAATAATTCACATCAAAACCAAAAATATTATTAACCATATAACTAAGATCGTTATATAGATTAACTGCTTTATTGACATTATAAGGTCTAAAAGTAAATTTGCAATCGGAAAATATTATAGGTCTTTTGGATATTTCATTAGAACATATAGGTGAAGGATAAACTATAGGAATTTCTATGGAATCCCCATAAGTTATATCTAGCTCAAATTGAGTTATTATTATATTAGAATCCATAGGAGAATCCGGGATTTCTATAAAAGTTCCATCTGGATTTTTTAAAATAGAGGTAAATCTGAATTCCGGATAGAATTTATTATTTGGATCTAAAGGTATTTGATAAACCTCTGAAAAATTATTAGTTAATCCGTTTAATGCGGTACCAACGTTTTCCCACAAAGACCAGGTTTTTCCATCTACAGAATATCTAAATTCTATAGAAATATCTTCTGAATCTAAAGCAACTCCGTCGTTGTTACTATTTAAAGTATTTATTATCCATCCGTTATATGATGTAGCTCTTTCGAATGGGGTATCCCAGGTAAGAACTCTATAATTCCCAATATAAGTGAAATTAAGAGAACTATCCAATTGCTCTATTCTTAAATCATATTCATTAGAAGTTGAACATGGCTTATAATAAGAAATTCCGTCTTGGGTTACTTGATGATACCCTTCGCATCCAATTTGTTTAGCTCTTGCTAAAGCAGAATCTATCGTGGAATAAAGATTTCCAGTAGAACTTTCTTTATATTTTTTTGTATTTTGTAGCCCATCCTGATAAGCATATCTGGGATCCGATAAATTGTATTGTTCACCGTTTCCGTTATATACTGGGGTTCCTTTTTTAGGAAATTTGTCCTGGGGATAAAAATTCATGTCCGCTATTTATTATTATATATCCTAAGCGAACAAAATCGATTTGTGTTATAATATTTTTATAGTTCCGGTTTCAAAATTATATTCACAAGGTCCATATTGCTCATCTAATTTCTTTTTTAACTCTATTTCTCTTGTTCTAATTTTTTCTGCTTCATCGCAAAGATTTCCGAGCTGTAAATTCATTAGGTGAAGATCTTTTTCGTATAAAGAAATCTCAATTCTCAATCTACCGATTTTAATAATGTTTTCAGTCAATTCGGTTTTCAATTTTTCAATTTCTGAAAATAATTCTTCGTTTATCTTAATTTCTTCTGACATATTTTTTTATTTATTATACAAAAATAATTAAAATAGTTTCGACGTAAAAATATTTTTTAATATCTAACATACCCCATACTACACATAGAAATTTCTACTTTTAAAAATTCTTCTTTGGTAAGTTCTTCTTCGAAAGTTAAAATTACACAATCATCAACTTCAATTATAAAATTATTTCTTTCTAAATAAAAGAAAATTCTTTCTCTTATTCTTTCCATATCCCCTATATAGGAAGTTGAAAAATATTTAATTTCCATCTTTTTTTATTTTTAATTTACTGTCCATTCCGCTTGGATTAGTATTGATTTTATATTTACAGTTCCTCCACTTCCCCCATTTCTCCTGAATCTAACTTGTACCTGTGAAGTTGTAAGGTTAGGAAAATCCGATTGGTTTAGAGGGCCTGAGGTAACAACTACAGCGGATCCTTCGGATGCTGCAGAAGTGGTAACCTGGGAACCTGAAATAGAGGTAGAAGTATCGTTATTATATAGTTCAAATTCTGCAACTGCTCCTCCTGCTGCGGAAGATATCCATCCTAAAAAACTTACTGTTATGACAGGAAGGGAACAATTTGTGGGATTCCATTTAGCCGTATTTCCTAAATCCATTATAAATCTTTGAAGAGATTGAAAAGTTGTAGCTCCTGTTGTATTTTGAGTCCCGTTGAAAAAAGTCCAATTTTGTATTATCTTATTTCCTGAAGAATATGCAACTGAAGGTCCAGTAGGACCAGTAGGACCAGGATCTCCGATATTACCCGTAGGACCAGTAGGTCCTAAATCTCCTTGAATTCCCGTAGGACCAGTAGGTCCAGTAGGTCCAATAGGTCCTCCTGGGGGACCAGTAGGACCAGTAGGACCAGGATCCCCGATATTACCCGTAGGACCAGTAGGCCCTAAATCTCCTTGAATTCCTGTTATTCCCGTAGGGCCAGTAGGGCCAATAGGTCCTCCTGAGGGACCAGTAGGTCCAGTAGGTCCAAGCTGGGTATAGAGAACTTGATGTATAGTTAAAGAAAAAGAAGGTTGTTCTGGTCTGGAAGGAGATACCGTAGAAGGATTATATATTAAAGACATTAAAGGATCCGTAGAACTCCAATAAACCTCCAATATGTCTCCCGAGGATACGTTTACAAGATATTCCCTATTGTATATTCCATTAGAAGTAGTACTAGACATGCTTTGTATTAGTCTAGAATTAGGAACTTCTACAGAATTTTGGGATAACCAGAAATTTATACTTTGGGATCCTGAAGATCCCTTAAGAGCTTGTGCAGAAATTTGAAAACTATAAATTCCAGAAGTATCAAATATAATAGATCCTCCGATATAAGATATATCCGGAGAAGAAGACATAGAATCGTAATTTACTAGATTTGAAGAAGAAGTCCCCCCATTAATTTGTGTCGTATCAGAATATAAATAAGCATAACTTCCTTGAGCCCCGCCAAAACCAGTCGCACCAATTGGACCGGTTGGACCGGCTGGACCAATTGGACCTGTATTTCCGGTTGGACCGGTTGATCCTATATCTCCGGTTAACCCTATAGGACCCGTTGGTCCTATATCCCCAGTTGGTCCTATATCCCCAGTTGGTCCTATATCCCCAGTTGGTCCTATATCCCCAGTTGGTCCTATATTTCCAGTTGGACCTATCGGTCCAGTTGGTCCTATATTTCCAGTTGGACCTATCGGTCCAGTTGGCCCAATTGGCCCTCCGGAAGGAGAAATGGGGGTAATTACGTAACTATATTCTTGTGATCCTTCGCTGTAAAAATATACAGTATCGGTTGATAAATTATTATTTTTTGCAACTATTTTTACTACAAATCTATCATTTAGATTAAGAGAAGTAGTAGGAGCTATTAGATCACTATTTACCATTAAAGGATTCCCGATAGAAGAATTCGGCAAAAATACTGAAATTACATCAGAACTTCCAAAATATGTTTCTGTAATTCCGTCCCATATAAATATATCGGTATTTATATCAAAATTTCCTCCATTAAAAGAATCTAGGTGTAGATAAAACGAGATTCTTCCTCCCGGAAGAACGGATATACCCGGATCATTTAAATCCGTTATATAATTAGAAATATACCCGGTAGCACCACTAGCTATAGTTTGGCTTGCGGAGGTTAAACCGGATCCGGATTGATTGGGAGAAATTTGATAATAAGTCCCTGATGGAATAGGTAAAGATCCTGAAATTGAGGTATTAAAATAATACAATTTACCGGATCCATATCCTTGAGGGCCCGTATTCCCCGTTGGGCCTTGTATTCCTTGGGAACCCGTTGGACCTTGTAATCCTATAAATCCCTGGGGTCCAGTAGGTCCAGTAGGACCAGGAACATTAGAATCTGCTCCAGTTGGTCCTGTAGATCCTGTTGGGCCTTGAGAACCTGTTGGTCCTGTAGATCCTGTTGGCCCTTGAGAACCTGTTGGTCCTGTAGATCCTGTTGGTCCTTGAGAACCTGTTGCTCCTGTTATACCGACTAAAGAGTAAATTAGATCGCTCCAAGTGTCTATTCCATTTCCTATTTTATACCTTCCGGTATCTGTTTCGTATCCAAATTCTCCATCTAAAAGAATAGGATCGTTAGTTGTCCAATTTAAAGCGGTATCTCTTCTTATCTGTACTCTAAAAGCCATCTGATTTTTTTTCTTATATATCTAAAGAATTAAAGTAATTCTCTTCCGTCATCTGAAGAAGTTTCTCCCGTTTTTAAATTCATCTTTATTCCGCTTCTCATAATATTACCTTTAAATCTTTCCGTAGATAGATCTTTTTCAGGGAAATAAGTTTCAAGAGCTAGAGAAAAATTAAAATCTATAAAAGGAGGGTTGCTTTGAAAAGTAAATTCTGTACTTTTTGTTATCTCGTATTGTTCAGGAAACCCGACTTGAACCGGAATTCTAAACCCTTCATATTCAAAACTAAAAGTATAAGTTTTGTAAAATATAGTAACAGCGCTCTGGAATAACTTAAAAGCATCCAAAAGAGTATCGGTTTTCATAGCTACCGTGAAAGGAACATTCAATGGGATAGAATTTGTGTAGGAAGAAAAAGTTTTCATCTGTCCCGTTTTATCTTCCACGGTATAATTCATTCTTGTAAATTTATTCGTAAGACCCCCAGTATCTAAATCAACTCCCCCGAAAGTAACAACTCCTCTAGGTATTATATCGTAATTTCCTTCTGCGTGAATTTCGTCCGTTTTGCAATTTACATATTCCAAAAAATTATCTTGTAAAAAAGGCTCATCTCCGGTTAGAGAAAAATAAAAAGGAACATAAACTTCCAAAACTTCTTGTTGATCGTTAACCTGGATATACTTAAGTCTGTCATTAAGAGAATTTAACAGTGCAACTATTAAATTTCTTAAAAAAACATCATCCATGTTATATTTTTCTAAAAATCCGCTCATAAAATTAAAAAGTTACGTTTATAAAATTAGTTCTCGTAAATGTCGTAGATCCGGTAGAATTGGAAGCAGTTAAAGTTACGCTATAAATTCCAGTAACCCCGTAAGTGACCATAGGATTTTGAGCCGTACTTCCAGTAGGGGAAGCAGTTGCCCCGAAATCCCAATTCCATCCTGTAGGTCCTGCATTAAAGGGAAGATAAGGACTAGTGTCTTTAAATTCTACAGTTCCTCCAGGAACTATAGTAACTGTAGAAGTCGATCCCGTTGCAGTAGAAAAATTAGTATAAGGAGCAGAAGGATAAGGTCCTTTTCTAGAAATTATTGTATTTGGGGTAGAATCAAAATCCGGATACCCTATAGGGGTATCGTCAAGCCTTCCAGGGGTTCTTTGCTTAAGTAAAGATATTTCAGAATATCTTACGGATAAAAAATTTCCCGAATTGTTTCTGTAAGTCGGATGGGTAAAAGATCCAGTCTCGTAATCAGATAAAGTAAGAGAAGAAATATTAGATATTGGATATCCCGACATTTGGGAAAAATCCACAGTAGTCATTGGGTTTAATGTATTAACTACTATGAAATTTTTAATTAAAGCTCCTATTCCAACCCCATTAGGACTGTCAAATTTAACGAAAAAATAAGAAAAATTTTGAACTTCATTAAATACGGGTCTTCCTTGTGAATTTACCTTATCGGTAAAAGGAATAGGTAGTTTTGGTCTTTCCTTGAGTTTTCCAGTTCCGAAAAGTCCTTCCCCGCTACTATTTTCTTCAAAAAGATTCACAGGAATTTTATTCAATCCTGCTATTTTACTATTTTCTTTTAGAAGTTGATCTTGCTTCTGTCTAGAGCTTAAGTTTTTACTTGTATTCGGGGTTTGTCTGGGTCTCAATTCTTTTCTTTTCCATATATATCAGAAAAAGAAAAATTAGAATTTATCTAGAAGTATAGAAGAAAAATTATTGGTTTTAGATACTTCTAATTTCCAATCAAATATTTCATGAGGCATTGGGGCGTGATTTATAACAAAGATATTTAATCCCATATCTCTAGAACTTTTTTGGAGTATTTTAAGTATAGAATGAACCCCATCTGGATCTACAGAACTAAATAATTCATCTAGAAAAAGAAGATTTATAGAACTAAATTTCAATTTCATAAGTTTCATTATAGAAATTAAAACAACAAAATCTATTTTTTTCATTTCTCCAGTACTTAAAGTCTGGATTGGAATTTCAATACCCATGTGATAAAGAGATGCTTTAAATTCTTCATCGAATATAACTTGATAATCCAAGTGCATTTCCCTCATTAGATCAAATATTTCTGAATTTAAAGAAGGCAATATGGTTTTAACCGCCATCTGTTTAACCCCCCTTTCTCCTAATATATCGTCAAGTAGTCTCAGCCAATTATTTTTTTCCTCGGTTTTAAATGATTCATTTGACAGATTTTCTCTATCCAGCTCCATGTTTTCTATAATTCTTTTTAAAGCTTGAATTTGCTTATCACTATCTTTATTTTCTATTTTTTTAAGATCTCTTATTATAGTAGATATCCGAGTTTCTATTTTTGCTCCTTTAGAAATAAGATCATTCTTCCGGGATTTGATTTCATTTTCTTTAATTCTAAGATCCGATAAAACCGATTCTAATTCCTTTATTTTTTCTGAATATTTTTCTTTTTCTTCGGAGAAAGAATCTTTTGCGGATTTATGGAATTCAGTATCTAAAGAGCTTTCACAGGTTGGGCATTTGTCTAATTCATATAGCTTAAGTCTTCTGGATAAATCCTGGTAGGAAGATCTATTCTCAACTAAAGTCTGATTGGATTCTTTCATTAAAGAATAAAAATCGGATTCGTCATTCTTAAAATCTTCTATGTGTTTACTGTGAATATTCTGGAGGGTTTTAAATTTATTTAATTCCTCATTAAGACTATTAATTTCTTCCTTTGCTTCTTCTTCTATCTCATTCAATAAAGAATCCATTTCTTTATTCGATTTAAGAATGGAATTATTTACAGATTCTAAATTTCCAGATATAACATCAAGGCGATCTTTTATTTTTTTAGATTCTTCTTTCAAAGTATCCCTCATTCTATTAAGAATTTGAAATCCGAATATCTTGTCTACTATAGCTCTTTTGTCCTGAGGACTCATTTTAATAAAAGATTTAAAATCATTTATAGATAAAGAGATAGTGTTGTTAAACACATAATAGGGTATTCCTATAAGATCCTCAGTAAGGTAATCTTGTACGTTTCTAGATCCTGCTTGATCGTAAAGAACTCCATTTAAATGGAGATTTAAATAAGAAGGCTCAAGTCCTCTTTCTACTCTTACTATATTTCCGTTTGATTCAAATTCTATAGAAACCTCTGCGTGTCCATTTATTCTATTTGGTATATCGGAAAGTTTTTTACCTTCTATCTTACCATAAAGTCCAAAAGTAATTACCTGGGATATGGAAGATTTACCTGCTCCGTTTTCCCCGATGATTTGAAAAAGACCATTTGCTTCGGTGAAAGAAAGAGACTGCTTTTTATTTCCGTAAGAAGAAAAATTCTTCCATTCTATCTTTAGTATTTTCATTATCTTATAGGATTTTGATCTTGTTCGGAAACTAGATCGTGTAATTTTTTAAGACTGGATATTATTTTATTTTTGCTAGGCTCGTCTATTTCCATGCTTTTAACATATTCATTTATAAAATCCATAACATTAAATATTCTACCCTCGGTATCTAAAATTTGTTGGGTAAGATTATTTGCTTGGTTGGGATCGTAAGGGTGAAAATTTATGGATCTTTGGGTTTGTATAGAATCTGTTAAAATACTTAAAGGAGCTTTTAAAGACATGATAGGATCTATCATAATATCTATAAAATTATTTCTAAACTCAGATTCTAATTCTTCTATAGTTTTTTCTAGTATCTGATCGAAAATATATTTTTTAAATCTAGGGGAAAAATCATTAATAAAAAATTTTTCTTCGTTTTTTTCCAGATCCAAAAAAAGTATTCCTTTCGGATTTCCCATGTCAGATCTTGTTAACTCGTAAGGGGATCCTAGCATTCTAATGTTTCCAACTTCTTGAGCATAATGAATATGACCGGAATAAACTCTAGCAAATTTAGAGAATTTTTTAATTTCGGTACCGGTTTCTACTTTTACGTGACGGCTAAAACTTAATCCCCTTATATCGGCATGGCAGCAAAGATAATCGTGGGGATCAGCATTATCCAGAGTCTCTTCTTCTTCCTTATGGTCTTTTCTCCAAGGCATCATAAAGAATTTTTTATCCCCTAAAATTAATGTGTGTGGATCTTCCAATATAGTAATTCCCGGGATCCATTTTATAGATTTAAGGGAATTTACGGTATTTGTCATTTTACCAAATATATCATGATTCCCAACTATGAAATAAACTCCGTCTTTGAATATATTTGACATCTCTTCAACTACCTCAACCCCAAGATTCAAAACTTTGAGATTTAAGCTTTGTCTGGAATCGTAAAAATCCCCGCAATGTATTAGGATATCTCCAGGCTTATAATTTTTTTTAACCAAAGGAAAAAACCAATCAAAGAAATATTCTCTTATTATAGATTGCCATTCGTTTGAGCTGTTTCGGATTCCTAAATGAGTATCCGTTATGAACCACACTCTTTTCCCGTTTAGATTTTTAATTATGGGATATTTCATATTAAAAGAGTCTTTTTATCTTCTTTTTAGATAGAATATTGAACTTAGTTTCAAGTTCATTTATAACCATTTCTTTGTATTTTATAGGAATTATCTCATAGGCTTTTGCATAATTAACTCCTATATAATCACATATAGAAACAAATTTTTCAGAAAAAGAATATTCACTTTCTTCTAATTTATCTAGAACTTCTTCAAATACGTGGGGAACTAAATCTTTAGGTATTTTCTTTTTGTAATTCAAGGGAAACCATCTGGATTCTTGAAATGCGCTATAGATTAATTCCTCTAATTTTATTTTGTGGTTGTGCTCTTCTTCGTCGTAATATTGATCTAGAAAAGAGCTTTCGGAATCTACATCATAGCTATCAACATATTCATAATCTTTAGTGGGATTATTGTGAGCTCCTAAAATCTTATCTCCTAAAGATTTTTGTGGTTGATTTTCTTCAAGATGGTCTTTGTTCATATTTTTTTTATTCTGTGTGCATGGCTTTAGATATATCTTCTATAATTCTCATGTATTTGTAATCAACATTAAAAATTTTATAAGCATTTTTATATCCATCCTCGCGGTTAGCTAATAATTTAAGTTTATATTCTCCGTTAGAATACATTATAGGATCTTGTATAATACCAAACATTCCGTCTACGGTTGCTACAAGTCCTGAAGATTCTGCTGCTGAATTTATAGATAAATCGGATGCATCGAAATCTCCTTGTTTGGTTTGGGTTCCAGTGATTATAGCCCATTCGTTTCTAACCGCCATTCCTCTAAGATCTTCTGCTATCTGTTTAATCTTCATATAGGTATTTTCTGAATTAGGATTTCTCCAATTCTTCATAATATTGATGTAATCTATAACAACCATCTTGAATTTAATTCCCCTCATTTCTTCCACTTTCTTTAGATAATTTTCTATATCATTTGTGGAAGCCTGAGAAGTTGGAAATTCTTTAATTAGGAATTGCCCGGGAACGCTGAAGTTATCATAAGCTACATTGTTAAGCTTTTTCTTCATTGTTTCTTCATCGTTTGATACCTGGTTGTATTCTGAAATGGGAATATTTAAGAGATTAGATCCGACTCTTTTTGCGTATTTTCTATCCCCCATTTCTAAAGATATGATAGCGACGTTATGACCTTTTTTCATACCCTGGATTGCAAGATTACCCATCCAAAGAGATTTACCTACTTTAGGCATGCCCATAAAAACATAAAGAGCTTTTGCCGAAAATCCTCCTCCTAACACAGTATCTATAAAAGGGTATCCGCTGGAAAAAGTTTTATGGGAAAGCTGCTTATGACTATCGGGATTAAAGAAATCTAGACCTTCGTCAAAATTAAAATCTATATTATTTCTTTCTAAAATTATTCTTTTGAAATTATCTATAACTCCCCTTATGCTTTCGGAATCTACAGGAGTTGATTGGATATATTTTAGACCATCTACCGCTGATTTAGTCAGAGTTTTATATTCTATAAAAAATTCTGTGGTCTCTTTTAACCAAACATCTTCGTATTTTTTTAGGTCTATAGAAAAAAGAGATCTTATTTCGTCAGAAGAAACTAGGTCGGATTTTCCCTGAATCTTAAAAGATTCTACTATCTGATCCCCTTTAGGTATTTCGTGGTATCTTTCCCAAAAATCAGAAACCACTTTCATTATTTCTCCTAATGATTCATTATTGAAATAGGAGGGAATGCAGGTTTCTAAATAGACAGGATTTTCAATTATATACCTTAGTATAATGTTTTCTGAGTGAGAAAGCTCCATTAAATAAGAATTATTTTTTTAGTTTATACCACTTTTTAGATGCAGATGCTTTTTTAGTTTCCTCTATTAGACCTTCTTCTATTAATTCATCTACTAATTTTCCATAGACGCTTTTTTCCCATTTAGGTCCAAATACTGCATTTAGAGTTTGTGGAGAAAATTCTCCGGGCCTCGAATCCCTAACTAAAAAAGATTTTATTTCATAAAGAACATCTTCTTTAGTAGGATAACCCGGAAGGGATTTCCAAAGATTCAATACGTATTTTAATTTTATCTGATTTCTATTCATCCCCGCTTTCTTCAAAATCAGAATCAACAGAATCTATCATATCGCTATAATCCGTAAGCTCTGGCAATTTGAATTTCTTCTGAATTACTTTTTCGTCTAGATCTATTAGAACTTCCGGGGTAAAAACTTTAGAAGTAAATAATTCAGAAGTTGTAACAGTTTTTCCTAAATGTCTTACCGCCCATCTAGTAGAAGAAGCATTAGCTGTAAATTTAAGTTCTTTTTTACCTTCTGAATTTTTAACTTCTTCTAATTTACCTCTCTCTATTCCGCAAACGTCCCAAGAAACGTAATCCTGAAGCCCCACGTAAGGATTCATACCGTTTGCAAATGATATATGGAATTTAACGGGCTCTGGTACAGTAAAACGACTTTTTTTAAGATTAGACGTCACAACTATACCGGTTCTTGTTGTGCTAGACCCTTCTTTTAGCTGAGCTTTGGAAAGGAAAGAAATTACTGACATAGAGAATATAGGACCATCCCCGCCGGAGCTTTCTTTGGTTGGCATAAATCCTCCTCCGGTATAAACGTGATTGGTACAAATTAAAGGAATCTTAGCAGCGGTAAGATCAAGGGTAATAACTCTGAATAGCTTTCTTAGCTCCTTAGCTTTAGCACCCATATCTGCTGCATTATGTCCTCTAATAGCATCTGCAATCTCTTTATCCGTAGAAAGCATTCCAATAGAATCCAAAATTAAAAGTATTTTAGGAGATTCTCCTTTCGATCTTGCTTTATTTACCATATCTACAAGATTCGCAACAAAAGTCTGGAATTGGGAAACCGTTTTAATAGGTTGATATCTTATTTTATTTGCATCTATACCAAATTTAAGAGCTGAAGATTTATCTATAGCTCCTTCTGTATCGCAATAAACCACATCATATCCTTTCTTTTGAGCTTCTCTAACGACATTAAGACACACGAAAGATTTACCTGTTCCTGGATCCCCCATAAGACCAAGAGATCTTGTATTAGGGATCCCACCAAAAAGTGTTCCTGATAACTGACCGTTAAGAAGGTAATTACCGGTAGGAATCCACTCATCAACTTCACTGAACGTGTTGTTAGATAGTATAGATCCCAACTCAAATCCTTCTATTTTAGATAACTCTTTATCTAAATCTAAAAATGAAAAAGGTTTACTTGATTGTGTAGCTTGAGATTTTGCCATATTTCTTTTATTTTCTAATTATACCGAAAAGAAATGGTCTTGTTTCAAAAGTTTGGGCTATTCTTTATAAAATAACGATTTAAAGTTTTGGGTATTAGACTCTCTTAGATATAAGATCATCCCCGGGTAATTAGATAATTATCTTAGTTGGTTTTTAAATAAAAAGTTTCGGACCCCCCTTATTTTATTATTTACTATATTCTTTGGAATAACAATAATCGAATATCGCGTCTATTATTACTGATATCTCTTCTAGATCTTTTTTGTCGTCTTCTTCTAAATGCTTTCCGTATTCTTTTATCTTCTCTGCTATATCCGCTTTTGCTTCTTGTAGTTTTTTTAGGGATTCATAATCACAAGCAGTTTTTGGATCTACTTTTTCTAATTCTTTCTTAGCTTCTTCTATTTTTTCTCTTATTTTGGTGTCTTTGATATCATTTTTCCCGTGTCTTTTTAATATCAAATCTAGTTTATCTAGCATATTCTTCTTGTCACTTCCTACTTTTTCGGATATTTTTTTGTATTGATCCCCTGTTATTTTTATATTTTCTTCTTTAATATCGGGTTCATAATTTTTGAATCCCGGGGTATAACTAGCTAAAGCCATTAAAGTTTTCATATAGATTTCATCCGATGCAGGATCTTTATCGTCAAAATCTTTTCCTGTAATGGATTCTATAAAGGGTAAAGCCTTTTGCAAATACTCTAGTCTTTTCGCTCTCTGCTTTTCTATATCTGGTTTAATTTTCTCGTTTTCTTTCTTTATTTCTTCATTTTCTTTCTCTCTTGCTTTTTTCTGCGCAGCCGTTTCCCCCGCTTTAGCCGGTTTTTCTTCTTTAAATTCTACATTTCCCCATCCTTTTTCTATTTCGCTTTGGGTAGATGATAATATCATTGCAAGATAATAGAATAATCCCATTCTAAGTCTTTTGTTCGTTTCCTCTATAATATCATTTTGCTTTTCGATCTCCTTCTTTTCTTTGTCATTTTTTCCTGAACTGGGATCAGTTTTTTTAGCTGTTATGTCCAATTTATCTGTATCGAATTTATTAGAAGAAAAAAGATCTGTAGTAGATCTCTGTTCTGCGGATTTAATCTGGTTATCCCTAATAGTTGCAATTTCTAAGAATTTTTTTTCTGCTGATCTTACTAAAGATTCTCCGGTTTCAAAGAAAGTATTTCCCTTACTAAAAGCATCTTTTTCTCCTAGCGAATTTATTCTAGCTTCTCCTAGCTTTTCTACGAGATCGACTATTTCTTTAATTTTTCCCCCTTTTCCATCTTTACCTCCTATAGATTCCTGGAATTTTGGATCGTTCCATTTTTTAGTTCCATTATCTAGATCCTTTATATCGGATTCTATTCCTTCCCTAAAGCTTTTTAATTCTTCGGATATTTTTCCGAAAACTTCAACCCCGCCAAATCCCCTCATAGCTTTAAGGGCTGATAGATTATTTAAAACCTGATCCAATAAAATATTTAAAGTATTATAAACGTGTGACTCCGAAGGATAAACCAAAGGAGGATTTTTTTTCTCTAATAATATTTCTAATATAGATCTTGGCATTTTTAATTTTTTATTCTAATTATTTTTATGTCTCTTCTGATTGATAATTTCAATAGCACCTTTTTGAACATTATCCATGAAAGTATTATAAACACTTGTATATTCATCTAAAGCTTTAATGTAATTATCTATAGAACTTTGTAGGTCAGATATGCCTTCTTTTATAGTTTCATACATAACTTTTTTCATTCCTTCTTCGAATCCTATACCCCTTCCTTCTTTATCTTTTATATAATTTTTTATGTTTTGGATATATTCTGCACTAGAAATATCCCCGGTATCTACAGATTTTCTTGCTTTATCTATTTCCAATTTTGATCCCACTATTTTATCTATAAATTCTTCTCTTTCTTCTTGGGTTATTCCTTTTGAGCTCTCAATGAGAGATGCCCGATTTCCTTCGTTTTTGGACCAATCCTCCCAAAAATTTTCTGCTTTTTTTATTATACCGTCTTTTACCACCCCTTTTCCATTTCCTCCTCCTAATCGCATTTTCGTTATTTCATCCACATATGCATTAAGATCTTTGATGGGGGTTTCGGATTTTTTCTGATCAGCTTCAGAAAATAAGAGATTTATTCTTTCGATAGAACGTTTACAATTTCTCACGCATAATTCTAATTGATTTGCAACCGGTTTTATTCTTTCTGGATCTATAGGAATACTCCAGTTTTTGTCCCACTTTTTCTTCCATTCACCATCGGCAGCCTTGGCATCCGGTTTAGTTTGGGAATCTTTTTCCTTCTTTTTTTCCTTTTCGAATAAAAAATCTGAAAAATTTATTATTTCCATTTTGATTTTCTTAACTTAAATTTTTTAAATCCTTTCTAACGGATTCTATCTTCTTTATATATTCTTCCAATTTTTTCTGGAATTCTACTGTTATTTTTCCAGTATTTTCTTTGTAACTAGGATCTAAAATACCTAGAGATTTCATTAATTTTACTGCAGTAGATAAAGATTCTTTTAATTTTTTATCATAATCCCCATTCTCTTCTAAAGAACTACCTTTAGGGAGTATTCGATTCAATGTCTTTTTTATTTCTTTTACCGAATCCTGATTTTTATCCCCCTCTTTTATTTCCTTATACCCTTCTTTTTTCTTTTCTTCTTTTTCTTCTTTTTCTATTTTTTCTTTAGAATTTTTATCAGCTTGGGATTTATCTATTATATCGGAAAAAGATTTCTTAAATTCTTTTTTCTCGGATTCGTTGTATATTTTAAGTTCTTTCTTTTCCTCGTCGATGGAGCCTTTTACTATTTTTCCTATTGCTATTTTATCCTTTTGATCTTCTATTTTTTTAGAATTATCCCAATCTTGTTTTTTATAGTAGACTTTTTTATCTTCCCCGTCTTTTATAGATTTCCACCCGTAGGATTCTATAGTTTCTTTAGAGCCATCTTCTTTTTTCTTTTCTTCTTTTTCGGAATCCTCTATTTTACTTTTTTCCGACTCCTCTGCTTGTTTTTTTTCTACTTTTTCTAAAGAGGTATTCGCAGAATTTAGAGACTCTAAAGATTTTTTTATAAGATCATCTATTTCTTTTGCTATCCCGTATTTGATAGCTATTTTAGAAAGAGAAGAATTCAATTCATTCTCTATGGAAATAGCTGAAAATCTAGAATTTTGGATTTCTTCTGCTCTTTCAGTTCTTTTTTTCTTATCGAATAAATTATCGTCCTGTAGGGTTTTTATAATAGCATCATACTTCTTCAAAGCACCTTTAGCAATAGTTTTAATCTCCGGAAATATAGATTTATCTGCTAGATCTACTGTTTTTGCTCTCAAAGGCAAAATAGATTTTATAACTTTTCTTCTTTCTTTAATGTATAAATCTTTCTCTAGAATTAAATCCCCAAAATATTCAAAAGACTCATTCTTTTTTTCTAATTCTGGAAGTTTTGTATTTTTTACGTTATCTACTAGGGATTCCAAATAATCGATAATTATATCTTTTATTTTCTTTTTTATATTAAAAAGCTGAGATTTATCTTCGGTTAATATTTTTTCGTATGCCTTGTTTAAAAAATCCATAGATTTTTTATATTGGCCTATTGAATCCTTTAATTCTGGATTTTTTGTAAGAGCAAGATCGGATATTTTATTGATGGTATTTACCATAAGTTCTCCCCGCTTTTCGTTTTCGGAATTTGCTATGGCCTGATAATCTTTTACTGCATCCTTGTACCCTCCTATTCGCGTAACTACGATTCCATATATCTGAAAGAAAATATTTATGACTATATCTATAGCCTTAAGACCTTCTCCTCCTTCTCCTTCATCAGAAGGTTCACCTTCTTCGAAAATTCCGCTAAATTGTCTAAAATTTAAAAGAGATTTTTTTTGCATATAAAATACTTTCTAGTATTTTATATATCCGATATAAAAATATTATTATTTGCTATTTAGATAATTCGATTAACCAATGTTCTATCATTTCATCTAACATAGATTCAAAAGTGTATTTAGGAGACCACCCAGTGTGGGATTTTAATTTAGAACAATCACCTTTTAAATCATTTAGCTCTTCAGGCCTTAAAAATTTTGGATCTTGTACTACGTATTTTTTCCAATCCAATTCCAATTTACCAAAAACATATTCTACTAAATCCTTAACCGAATGTGATATCCCAGTAGAACAAACGTAATCATCTGGATGATCCTGCTGAAGTATAATCCACATAGCTTCTACATAATCCTTAGCATGCCCCCAATCCCTCGTAGCATCTAAATTTCCTAAATTTAATTTGTCGGTCAACCCTAATTTTATTCTTACCGCTTCTTTACAAACTTTATTGGTTACGAAATTAGTTCCTCTCCTTGGGGATTCGTGATTAAAAAGTATTCCGTTAGAAACGAAAAGGCCGTAGGAATTTCTATAGTTTCGACATATATTATACCCAAACACCTTCGCGCATCCGTACGGAGACACGGGATTCATAGGAGTAGTTTCTCTTTGATATCCATCCGAGTCTATAGAATTACCAAACATCTCGGAAGAAGATGCTTGATACATTTTAATTTTAGGATTATGTATTCTTATAGCTTCTAGAATATTCAAAACACCTACGCCTGTGGTCTGAGCAGTATAGAGAGGCTGATCGAAAGAAATTCTAACGTGACTTTGAGCAGCTAAGTTATAGACTTCATGAGGATCCGATGTCTTCAATGCATGTATCAAAGAAGATAAATCATTAAGATCTGCATAGATAAGATTGTCTTTTATTTGGGGATATACCGAATCTATTCTTGTTGTTTGGGTTTCTGAAACTGAATTTCTTTTTACCGTTCCGAATACCTCATACCCTTTATCAATTAAAAATTCGGAAAGATATGATCCATCCTGACCATTAATTCCTGTTATTAGTGCTCTTTTTTTCATTCTAGTTCCAAATACTTGATATCCTTTTTCTGTTAAAAAATCATAGAGGTAGGATCCGTCCTGTCCCTCCATACCTGTTATTAATGCCCTTTTTTTATTTCCTTGAGTTGTCATAGTTTTCGATAAACCATTCTATAGATTTTCTTAAACCTTCCTCTATAGGAGTAAATTTAAAATTAGGTGCTAATTCTTTTATTACCGAATTGTCACTTGGTTTCCTATATTGTCCTTCCGGTTTAGAAGTATCCCATATAATCTTACCTTTATGCCCGTATATGTCCGCTATTAGATAAACTAGGTCCTTAATAGAGATTTCATTAGAAGTTGATAGTATCACAGGAGACGCGTCCTTATAAGTTTCTAGAAGTATTTCTACTAGATTAGCTACATCCTCGGAGTAAATAAATTCCCTTAAAGGGGATCCGCTTCCCCATATAGTAACGTCTTGTCCATTCTTTTTTGCTAAATAAAATTTATGTATAAGAGAAGGAACGACATGAGCATCTTCTAAGTGGTAGTTATCATTTGGCCCGTAAATATTACAGGGTATAACCGTAAAATAATTTAGCCCATATTGTTCTCTATAAGATTGGATCTGGGTATCCGCCATTCTCTTCGCATACGCATACCCGTAGTTGGACGGGTGAGGAGGACCTAGATGTATTTTATCTGGGCTTAATGGATACTCGACTTTATCTGGGAAAACACAGGTAGAAGAAAAACAAACTAAATTTTTAATCCCTGCATTTTTAGCTTCTTCTATAATTCCCGTATTCATCTTTAGATTCTCATAAGTAAATTCTGCTGGATATTCCATGTTTGCTTTTACCCCTCCAACCCTTGCCGCACAATGGATTATAGAATCTATTTCTTTATTCGATTCTAAATAATCTTTAATGGATTTTTGGTCTAGCAGATTTAAATCCTTTGAAGAAATCCTTTTGTAATTTTCGGATTTGAATTGCGATCCAACAAGACCAGATCCTCCAGTTATTAAAATACTCATTGAACTTGTTCTTTCTTACAGAGGGTTTTATATTTATTAGAATAACTCGTGTCCCTGTAATGGTTTATAAGAGAAAGAATATCCATTCTTTGTATATCTTCAAAAATTTTCCAGTTGTTTCTAAAATGGGGATTACTTATCCAGCTATCATTTCCCCTATAGTGTTCGAAGTGATAAACCTTTTTCCCTTGTCTCCAGGATACAGAATTTGTTAATTTTTGGAATCTGTACATTCTTTCTTTATCTTCTGGGCCATAAGATATAAAATCTTCGTTTTCCCCTCCCCATAATCTATAAGTATGGGTATCGAAAAATATACAATGGCCACATTCTGCGCTATGTTCTCTCCTTTCAGGGGAAGAATTTATAAAATCCATTGAATAATTTGAATTTTTAAACCCATTATAATCGAAAGATTCTAAAATCATAATCTGCCCGTTTCCATTCTCGTAAGGGTATATTACCTTAGATTTTCCTTCTAATATTTCATTTTGGCATTCTAGAAAATTTTGGGGATCCAATATTACATCAATGTCATAATTTACTACCACCGGGGTTTGGACTTCGTCCAACATGATGTTTAAATATTTTGTTCGATGAAACGAATCTTCTTCTGGAATACACCAGTGCTTTATATTCAAATTATTTAAATTTTCTAAAAAATCCAATCTTGTTTCTCCACTAGAAGAAGTCTCATATATAAAAACATTAGTGTAAAAATTAGAATTCAAAAAATTTAAAACAATTTCTGAATTTCTATACCTATCTTTATGTTCTATTTTTATAGGAATAATAAAAGTCGTACTTTCTAAATTTATCATTTTTTATCATTTTTTAAATCCTCGGATTTATCTATAAAAACTATATAAGGATCCTTGTATTTTTCTTGTCCTAAAAATTCTTCGGGAGAAGAAAATCCTTTACCCATAGATTTAATAGGAGGATAATCTAAAAAATATCTATTTAAATGAGATTCGTCGTGCCATATAGCAATAATATTTTTTGATAAATCCTGATCTATATTATTTTTAATAGTTTTTGCTAGGTGAATAAAATTTTGTGAATTACCTCCAAAAAACCCTCCACAGTGATAAACAAATCTGTAATTTTCTGGTATATAAGCGGTGGATTCTTTCCTAGTCTCAGGTGTTCCTGAAGACCCGTAAAAACCAGGATGAATAGTTCCTACAATTCCAGGAAAATCTAAAAGTCCTAGTTTTTTTAAATCTATTTTTTTTCTAAAAAAACTGTCAACATCTATATAAAAAGAATAATCGGATTTTTCTATGTGTTCCAAAGCTAAATCAAAATAATGAAATCTTTTTAAAGTAGGATATGGCCAAGACTCATAATCTATTTTAATAGGTATTATATTTTTATTATTAGATTTTAGTATTTTTTTAGAATCAGTATATACAATTATTTTTAATTCAGTTTCTCTTAAAAAATTTTTAATCGAAGAATTTACTATTCCGTCAATATATTTTTCATATTTTCCTGTTGCAATTACATTCAATATAGATTTTTTAATCATGAAAATTATACGGAAAAAATAAAAAAAGTTTCTTAAAAATAGATTAGTGAATTTTTCTATTAATAATTTTTAATTTTCTTTATACCAAAAAACCCCGCATTTATCTACTACTGATATTTTATCAGATATATTATATCTATTTCTAAAATCCGTAACTGCTTTAACGCAATTTTCTAAACAATAGTCATCGATTATCAATACTCCTTTTTTATTTAATTTGAAATAGAGATTTTCCAATACGTCTATAGTAGAACCATACATATCTCCATCGAATCTAAGAAGACTCAAATCCTCTATTCTTTGATCTTTAAGTGTATCTGAAAACCACCCTTTTAGAAATATAACATTATTATCTAAAACCCCATATTTTTCAAAATTGGAAGTCACTTCTTCTAAAGAAACCTTAAGATAATCTATTTGATAATGGGTATCATTAGCGTCTTGGGGATATTTTTCTAAATCAGGTCTCGGTAATCCCTCAAAAGAATCACAAACGAAAACTCTTCTATTCATCTTATACAAATCATTATAAAATTTAATAAAAATTGAAGCCCCTCCTCTCCAAACTCCGGTTTCTATAAAATCTCCTTTTATATTATTTTTTCTAATATAATCTAGGGATTCTTCCAGGTTATTTAATCTTTTTATCCCAATCATAGTATGGGCTCTTTCCGGCCAATCCAATCCTTCTAGTCTAGAAGAATCTACATTTTTTTTAATTATTTCTTCTATAATTTCATATGAAGGTATTTTATTATTTTCGAAAAAATCATTTCTAATAGATTCATCAAAAACCGTATCTGTAAGTATTCTTTTTAAAAATTCTAATTCTAATTTCATTTTTTTCTTTTTAATATGGTAAGACCATTATTATTAGTTAATCTTTCTTCTATATACCAATGAGGGTTTTCTTTCAAAAATTCTTCAATAGCAGGCCAAATTCCGATAGTGTTAGGGGTTTTAAAAGTTTCACCAAAATCCCCGTAGGTAGTCGTATCATGGAATATTAAAAATTTTTTAGATTTATTTCCGTGTAATTTTAATTCTTCTTTTATCTGATTATATTCATGGTAGGTATCTATCAACAATAAATCCGTTTCTTCTATTTCTATTTTTAATACGTCTGAATGGATGAAATTAAAATCTACCCCTATATTACTAGCGGATTTGTATATCTCCCCTATATTATGATTAAAAATGTTCATGTCTAGCCCTTCTAAAATATCATAGCAAACTATCGATTTAGGTTTTGCAGACAGAAGGGCCCAGGTAGAAACTACGTATCTTACCCCCATTTCCGTTACAGTTTCACACATTTCAGCATATTTTTTTATTACTGGTAAATGCTCATTTATATCGGAAGGAGTAGAGCATAAATAATTATATTTTAAATTTATTTCATCCATATTATTTTTTTAATTTTTTATTAATAAACATCATATCACAAGATAAATAGTTATCTATTTCTTTTACCTTTTCAAAATTGGGATTTAGAAATTCTATAACATCGTTCTTTAATGGCTGATTATCATACAATTCAACGGTTTCTGCTTCTAGCCAAATTATACTAATATTATCTATCATATTTTTAGATCCTTCCAGAACTAAAATTTCCGCTCCCTGAACATCTAAATGCAATAAATCTATATTTTTAATTTTATTTCTTTTGCAAAATTTATCTATTGTTATTGAATCTACTTTTATTTTATTTTTTAGCCTAAGCCAATCATATTTTTCGTGAATCTCTTTCGGCGGAAGAATAGAGCTAGATTTATTTCCATAATCCCATTCTTCAGTAATAGGTATATCTAAAGGATGTCCTTCAGATAAATAAAAATCTATAGATGAATCTACATTGCTTAAAGCAAGATTAAAGATTTTAGAATTTTTGATCTTATATTTTTCTAAATTAGAAATAGTTTTTTTAAAATTATCCGGATGGGGTTCAAAAGAATAAATAATAGATTCCGGAAAAAGATTAGAATATCTTATGGTATCTTCTCCCTCACAACAGCCAACATCAAAAATTATTATTTTTTCCTTTGATAAATAATAATTTAATTCTTTTTCGATAGGAATAGGATCATTTATATATTTTTCAAGATTCATATTGGTATTTATTCTTTAAATAATTTTCTTCTTTAATTTTTAATCCCGAATCTATCAGATTACTTACCTGATTTTTGTGTTGACAAATAAATACTTTATTGTCAGCTAAAACCCCAGGTTCTCCGTGACGATCAAAAACTCTTTTGTAGTAATCACAGTCCATAATCCACAGTAAATTGTCCCCAAATAATTCTAAATCCCTATTTCTTATTGAAACTACACTAGGGCTTCCTATAGTATTAATAGATTGAATGATACTTTTATCTTCATAACGGGGAATCATGTTTCCTATAATTTGATCAGGACTCTCCCCGTAAGAGCATCCGGTTATTAACCAGTATTCCCCATTATTATCAAAATAATTTTTGATGTCTTCTAAGCAATTAGTTTTGTATAGGTATTCATCTTGAAAAAGAAATTTAATTATTTCCCCCTTACAATTTAATATAGCATTATTCATATTCGAAGATGAACTCCCCCTATTCACTTCATTTCTTAGGTAAATTATTTTTAACGAGTCTTTAAATTCTTCGCAAATATTTTTAATAGAATCATCAATGCTATGATCGGATATTACTACTTCAAAATCTTTAAAAGTCTGAAGAGATATTAGTTCTAAACTTTTTTTCAAAAAAATACATCCAACCCCATTCATTTCATATGTTGGGATAGCAATTGATATCATTTTATTAATTTGGCGTATAGATCACCAAAAGATACTCGGAAATCATTATTTTCTTTAAGAAAATCTATTATTTCTTCGGAGGTTTTCCACGAATCAAAGGCAAATAAATGAGATTCCCCTTCAGAATAGTTATATTCATATTCCCCTATTTTATCGATGGTGGAAATACATTCAAATGTTTTATTTTTTAACTCCGGGGTAAATTCTATACTTATGAATTTTATTTTTTTGGTAAGACCTTTTAGAATTTCTAATTCGTATCCTTCAACATCGATTTTACAGTAATGGGGTAATCCATATTCGGAAATTATATTGTCTAATGTGGTCACCTTAACCTTTTCTTTTTTATCCCAAATAATTCCTTTAAATCTTTCTAAACTCGTTGCCTCTATAAAATCTCTAGACATAGTAGATACCGTATCCGAGGGAGAAATAAAAATATCTAATTCGTCTTCTTTTTCACCTAAAGCAATATTTACAATTTTTATTTTTTCGTTATCCCTAAATTTTTCCGATAAGATATCTATACAATTTATTTGAGGTTCTATGCAAATCACTTTTGCCCCCAAGCTTAAAAATAAATCTGTTTTTTTACCTATGTTTGCTCCAACATCAAAGCATAAAGAGTTTTCTGATATTAAATCATTAAAAATATTCATTTTTTGTTTATTTATTTAATTAAATTATTTTTTTAGCAAAACAACCAAAATTCAATTCACCGCTTTCCAGCGATTTTTCTCTTATTATTTCATACCCTAAATCCTTAATTATATTTCTGAAATAATCAATATCGTCCGTAATATGGAAATGCCCATCGTCAGAATTTTTGTGGGTAAGATCTGTCCATAATAAAAAATACGATCCTATTTTAGCGTATTTAGAAATATTATTTAAAACTTTTTCCCAATCTTGACAATGATCCAAGCAATTTCTGCAAACAATAAATCCATCAATAGAATTTACCAACTCTGAAATATAGATTTCTGCCGGCTGGGAATAAAATTTTTGTTCTTCCCCAGTATACCAACTTTCCCCTAGTATTTCTATTTGTTTATCCCGATATTCATTTAACAGAGGATCTATTGTAATTCTATTTTTTAACCAATATAAACACTGCAAAAATCCAAATGGGCCAGGGCCTATTTCTAAATTATTTTTAGATTTTACCTCGTTGTTAAATTTTAAAAATTCCTCTTTAGAAGAGTTGAAAAATTCCTCTAACCATTCTTTTTCGGAAGGCCAAGATATCTCTTTATTTTTTTTAAATTTATTTAATTCTTCCAATAATATCTTAGAATTATTTTCTTGCCACTTATTATTAGATCGGATCTCGTAGATCTGGGCTTTTTTAAAAGAATCATTATATTCAAATTCTACCATGTTTTAATTTTTATTCTATTATATAGAAATATATTCCTTTTGTTCCTATATAATATCTATTAAATATAACTCTACATGATTATTGGAAATGGCCTCATAGCAAATTCATTTTTAGATAGTGATTTAAAAGATATAATAATATTTGCTAGCGGGGTATCCAATTCAAAAGAGGAAAATCTTTCCGAATTTGATAGAGAAAAAAAACTTTTATTAAAAACTATATATGAGAATTTTAATAAAAAGATAATATATTTTAGTACTTGTGATTTCTACGATTCCAAAAAAAATTCTAAATATTTAAATCACAAATTTGAAATGGAAACTATCATTAAAGATAATTGCAAAAGTTGGATAATATACAGGGTATCGCAAATAATTGGAGGCGGGAATAAAAATAATTTACTATACAATTTTACCTTAAACATCAAAGAAGGAATACAATTTAACGTTTATAAAAATTTCGAAAGAAATCTTATTTCTATTAATGATGTAAAATTTATAGTTTTAAAGTACATAGAAAATTGCAATAAGGAAATTATAAATATCGGTAATCCTAAAAACATAAAAGTTAAAAAAATAGTCGAATCACTTGAGAAAAATTTAAAAATGAAATCAAAAATTATAGAATTTGAAGGAAAAAATTTTTTTAAAATCCCTTTAAGGGAAGATTATCCCTACGAAATTTTTAAAGAAGATTATTATGAAATTAATATAAAAAATTTTATAAATAAAATTATCTATTAAGCCCTACCGTATTATTAGTGGTCACTTGATTTCCGTGTATTCTATAATTTAATAATATTTCGTCTACTATATAAAACTTATATCCCCTATTAATAGAACTTTTCCATAAATCTAAATCTTCCCTCCCCACATTATTTATATTATACCTATTCAATTTATCCAACCAAAAATTTTTTCTAAATGCTACAGAAGGATGAGATATAACATTATGATCAGAGTTTAGATTATTTTTAATATCCCCAAAAGATTTTATATTCATGTATTTATAAGGTTTGTCCTCTAAATCTATATAGCAAAAATCCGAAGAAACTAAATCATACCCCTGATTTAAAAATTCTATTTGTTTTTCTATTCTTTCAGGGTGGTAGATATCGTCTATATTCGTATTAAAAACATAATCACATCCATCCTTAAATGCTTCTGTTATTATAAAATTCATAGCATCTACATAATTCTTTTTTTGTACGTGAAAGAATTTAGAATCCGGTAAAAGTCTAAGTTCGTCGTCCCCGAAATTTATTTCATAAAAATTTAAATCTTTTATGGTTTGATTTCTTATGCTTTCTATACATCTATTTGACCATTTAGGATCGTGTATTCTAAAAAGGTTTCCGTGAAAAAATATAACTCCTATCTTTTTGTTCAGCCCTCCTTCCATTTCTAAAATTAAAATTTTATCCAATTTTTACAATAAACATCTTCAGTATTTTTAGGAATTAAAGGGCCAAACCACCTAGATGGAGCTATTGTTAATTTGCTATCTGAAAGCCAAGACCCCCACCAGCTAAAAGAACTATTCGCAATAACGTGATAGTCACACTTAGTCATCATATATAATTCAACATAAGGATTTTCGCTATTAGTTATAGTAAAATTTTCTCCTATATAACTTTTCATGTTATCTAGACACCATTGTTTATCGTCGGAAAATACGATTACTTTTAGATCTCTATTAGTTATCTTTTTAATCTCTTCCAGGCACCTTGTGTAATATGTGGGATCACAAGTAGGGTGGTGATCTGGATATAGAGTGTAATCCCCTCTTCTAATGTGGATGGAAACCAATTCTTTTCCTTCCGACATTTGATCCAAAATCCTATCTCCTTCTTCAATTATTTCTTTTCGGAAAGAAAATATTTTTTTTATTTCTTCTTTTATATTAGAAAAATATCTTTCCGTTTGATAATATCCGTTTATTGCAGTTCCGTCGGATATTAATTCTGTGTTAGGATCGTACTCGAATCTGCTCTCATTGAAAAGAGTATAAACCTGTATTCTTGTAGAAGGTATAAAATATTCTTGAGGAATATCAAAACATTCCAAGAGATCACATTTTACTGGGGTAACAGACCCGGTTTTTACATCTATAGGACCTACCATATGACTAATTGAACAATTTTCAATGGGGAACTTTGGATCATATCCCCTTCTTTTTGCTATTCCTACGGTGGATGCAAACTGGAACATCTGGTTTCCCAGTCTTCCCATGTACCCTATATTCTGGAAACTGATCATCTGTTCTATTTAGAATTAAAATTATTAAATTTACTTATTGCACTTCCAATCACTTGATGCATATCATAATATTTATATTCGGCTAGTCTTCCACCGAATATATATTTTTCGGATAAAGCCTCAGACATTTTTTTATATTTTCCGTAGAGTAAATTGTTTCTCTCGTTATTTATCGGATAATATTTCTCTTTTCCTGGATTCCATTCATCTGGATATTCTTTAGTTATTACCGTTTTTTTCGAATTTGAATTTTCAAAGTGTTTATGTTCGCATATTCTAGTATACGGTATTTCTTCTTGGGTATAGTTAATTAAAGCATTTCCTTGAAAATCTGAAATTTCTATTATTTCAGATTCAAACCTTAAACTTCGATATTCCAAATGCCCAATTTCATAATTAAAAAATTCATCTATAGATCCGGTGAATACTATTTTTTTTGCCTTACTTTCCCAGTATTCTTTATCTTTCAGAAAATCTATATTTAATCTTAACTCTATACCTTTTTGTATGTTTTCTATCATTTTAGTGTATCCTTCTATCGGTATTCCCTGATACGTATCAGTAAAATAATTGTCATCAAATGTTAATCTTATAGGTAATCTTCTTATTATGGAAGAAGGTAATTCTTTAGGATCTCTTCCCCATTGTTTTTTAGTATATCCGTAAATAAATTTTTCGTAAATCTCTTTACCTACTTGCGATAATATCCATTCTTCAAGATTTTTTGGTGAATCCGAATGGATTTTTACTTCTTCTAGAACTTTTATAGCTTCTTCCGGGGTCTTAACCCCAAATATTTGATATAAGGTAAAAAGATTTATAGGAAAAGAATAAATATCGCCTTTATAGTTAACTTTCGGACGGTTCACAAAAGAATTAAAAGCAGAGAATCTATTAACATATTCCCATATATTTCTATCTGAAGTATGGAATATATGAGGACCGTATTTATGAACATTTATACCTTCTATGTTTTCGGTATACAAATTTCCACCATTATGATTTCTTTTATCTATTATTAGACACGAAAAACCATTCTCGTGAGCTTGCTGAGCAAATACAGATCCGAAAATACCTGCACCTACTATAAGAAAATCGTATTCTTTTTTCCCTAACATTTATTTTGGTATTTCGTATCTGAATACATATTCCCATATTCTTTCGAAAACGTGGGCAATAAAAACCCCAGGTTTATGTCCGTAACCTGATTCTATATCAGAAAACCAATAATAATTATATAGTTCCAAAACTTTTTCCCACCAGGATAAAGGTTTATTTAGAATGTATTCTTTTTTTATCATATATTGGGCTCCCGCGGTAAAATTAAAAACTTCAGGATCCAATTCAGGCATTAGAATTTTTTGTATCTGGTAAACAGGAAGCCCGGGGTATGAATCATTTCCATTTCGATCGCAAAAAGTCTGAGGCCCCATTTTAAGAATTCCCCCAAATTCTTCTAATTTTAGATCGGATAAGGTATTAGGATGATGGTCAAAAGGGTCACCTTGGAGAAATACAATAGAATCTGGCAATTGATTATAATGGGAAACTATATATCTTAAAAAAGTTTCTGCTTCCCTTCCCTCATTAGGAACTTTTATTATGTTATCCTTGGGTATTTCAGTATCCCTTATATCTTCTCCTTTATTGTATATGATATAATTGCAGGGTATAAATTTTACCCAATCTGTAGACTCTTTATATCTCGATATTACCACAGTTCTTTTCATTCTATCCCTGATTTATATTTTAATTTTAAATAGTCTTCTATTCTTCTATATCTTTCGGAATTAGGTAATCCGTGAACATCCATTGGGCTATCCCAGTATCTAGTGTACCACATATGAATTCCTATGTCATTAGAAGATGAATCTATTCTAGGATTAGTGGACTTAAATCTCTCATCAAAATGGGGGTAAAGATAATAAAATTTTCTTCCTTCCTCTTTTAGTTTCCAGAGAAGAGCATAATATGGCTCTTGTTCGTAGGAAGGATTTTCTCCATTACCCATCATCTCATGGGGATAGGTAAAATCGTAGGAATGCTTTTTGGGGTCGAATAATATTCCTTTATTATTTCTCCACCCATTTTCAGTTAAAGTGAAAGTCATACCTGAATAATCAAAATCAACACTCATAAAATGATCTTTATTTCCTACCATAAAGAAAGAATTTATAGCTACCTTATTTGCCCCCCTGTAATGGTGATATGCATCAGAAACAGCAGAAAGTGTGTATCCCTCTGAATCCATTTTTTCTATTAACCTAATTATTTCTTGTTTATCCTCTATGAAAAAATCCTCGTCCACGTGAACAAACCATTTTACTGGGATATCTTTTATTTCTTTCATCCAATAAAACCAGGCATAAGGCCAATTAGATCTTCCGTCTATGACAAGATGCTGGCTTCCAGGAAATAAATCCTTAATTATGTTTTTTTGATATTCCAGCCATTTTGTATGTATAGCAGGAGTAATAAAAATTATATCTTCATCTTTTACCATGAAAATTATAGAATATTTTTCCTTAATGTTTCGAAACAATTTTATAAAATCAAATATAATGTAGGAAAATGAGAAAAAAAATATCTATAGTAGTTCCTTATAGAAATAGGGAATCCCATTTAAAAGAATTTGTTCCGCACATGGAGAAATTTCTTAAAGGACAGGGTATTCCTTTTCACATCTATATAGTTCACCAGACTGACGATAAACCATTTAATCGGGCAAAGCTCCTAAATGTTGGATTTAAAGAATCTCAGGATTTTGATTATTTTGCATTTCACGATGTAGATATGCTTCCGGTAGATTCTGATTATTCTTATGTGGATTGTCCAACTCATCTGGCTTCAAGAGCAGAACAATTTGGTTGGAGACTTCCTTATGATGGGTATTTTGGGGGAGTTACCCTTTTCGACAAAGAAAGTTTTATAAAGATAAATGGGTATTCTAACGAGTACTGGGGATGGGGAGCAGAAGACGATGATGTTCTATTTAGATGCTCTGTATTGGAAGTTCCTGCATCGAGAAAAGACTGCAGCTATAGATCCCTTTCTCACGATAGGGATATACCACAATCTCTCTATAATAAGAACCTAGAAAAACTTAGGGACCTTCATTCGTCACCTACTAAAGAAAAAATATTATCGGATGGTATCGAAACATTATCATACGAAAAAGTAAAAGAGGAAAAATTAAGTGAATTTTGTAGTATTTTAGATGTTAAATTGTAAAATTATGAATTATGTGGAAATTAAAGGAAATCAAAAAAGACAAATTGGTTATTTTCGATCTGGACGATACCCTAATAAAAACAGATGCTAAGATAAAAATCGTAGATTCTAAGACTGGAGAAATTCTTCAAGAACTAACACCAGCGGAATTTAACTTTTATTCAAATAAAATATCAAATCATTTTCTAAATTTTGATGATTTTGAATGTCCTGAAATTCTAAGAAAAGCTAGGTTTATTAGAAGGATATTTAACAAATTCAAAAAATATTATTCCCAAGGAATTCCCGTATCTATAGTAACTGCAAGAAGCTCTTCCCAATTGGTAAGAGATTTTCTACTTTCTAATGGTATAGATGTTCATCCGGATTTGGTTATAGCTATAAATGATCCGAAATATTCTTTTGAAGGAAGTATATCTCAAAGAAAACAAAGAGCTATTCTAGACCTTATTGACGATGGATATACGGATCTCATATTCTTCGACGATAACCACGAAAATCTAAATCTCGCAAAAGAAGTGGAAGGGTATAAAAATTCTAAAATTAAATTAGTTAAGGTCGATTAGATCGTTTTTAATCTCATTTATTATTCTTGAAGTTATCTCTTTTACGTGTGACAGATGATTCTGTACATTCTCTTCGTCTTCAAGAGTAAGGAGATAATTTATAGTTTCTAAAGAACCAGCAAAGTAATAAATTTTATTTCTAAGAGAGTCTATCTCTTTTTTAAGATCCTGGAGTTCTATTTCTTTTTTACCCATTTTATTTATTATATTCTATATAACGAATTTTAAAAAAATCAAAATTTTTTAAGATATATAATCTCATAATAATAATAAAAAAAAATGAAACACATTAAATTATTCGAAAGCTATAAATTAGAAGAAAGCTATGCTTTAACTGCTGGTGTCCTACAGGGATTAGCTCAGGACATTATGGGAATCTCAGATTCCGAAGAGATTGCCGAAATTCTTTTTAACTTTTTCGAAGAGTCCGGAATGGGAATAGATAGAGAACAGTTAGGAAATCCTTTCGGGAGTCTTTCTAATGCAGTTTATAATACAGCAGATAAATTAGCAAGATGTAGAAATTTCGATGAAGCATACGACGAAGTTGGAAAACTTTGGCTTATGGTAGGAAAAGAATCTTTATCTTAAGAATAGAATAGATATTAATCCTCTTTCTTTTTAGATTGGGAATATTTAGCTTTAGATATTACCTTTCTTCTTTCGATGGAAGGTTTTTCGTATTCCTTTCTCTCGTTTAACTGCTTAGATATTTTTAATTTAATGTACTTCTCTTTGTATTTTTTAAGAGCTTGTTCTATTGATTTTCCTACTTCTACAATAATCATTTTTTCTTAAGTTTGCTTTTACGTACTGAAATTTTTACCGGCATTTGTTCTTTTTCTGCTTTCTTTTCATCATAGTCCAAAGTAATAGTAGAACCTTCTTCGGCTTTTTTCATGACCATTAGATCTGCTATACTATCTTCTATATACCTTTGGACGATTCTTTTTAACGGTCTAGCCCCAAATTTAGGATCATACCCTTTTTCTGCTATATCTTCTTTTAGTCTTTGGGTTAGTGATATTTTATAACCTAAAGATTCTATTCTAGGAAGAACTTTAGATAACTCAACTTCTAGAATTTTAAGTATATCTTCTTTTATCAATTCTTTGAAGTATACAATATCATCTAATCGATTTATAAACTCAGGGGAAAAAGCTTTTTGTAACTCTTTTTTAAGTAGAATTTCTTTTGCTATTTCGGTTTCTTCCTCTTTAGATTTAGATCTAAATCCAACACCATCCCCAAAATCTTG
>Ga0315900_10000494_pt1 | contig 68770 bp, 67 predicted proteins | sample LakEriMetagenome_FD_203521 | JGI IMG/M metagenome (GOLD analysis project Ga0315900, IMG submission 203521) | Freshwater fungal communities from buoy surface, Lake Erie, Ohio, United States - Buoy 12 MA114 | ecosystem: Environmental > Aquatic > Freshwater > Lake > Lake biofilm | place: USA: Lake... | reverse complement strand
GGCGCGGTCCCGGCGCAGCCGGGAGGCAAGGCTCCGGTGGAGCCTTGCCAGCGCCGAACGCCCGGAGCGCAAGCGAGGGCCGGAAGGGGCGCGGTCCCGGCGCAGCCGGGAGGCAAGGCTCCGGTGGAGCCTTGCCAGCGCCGAACGCCCGGAGCGCAAGCGAGGGCCGGAAGGGGCGCGGTCCCGGCGCAGCCGGGAGGCAAGGCTCCGGTGGAGCCTTGCCAGCGCCGAACGCCCGGAGCGCAAGCGAGGGCCGGAAGGGGCGCGGTCCCGGCGCAGCCGGGAGGCAAGGCTCCGGTGGGGCGTGGCCCGGCCCAACGCGCAAGGGCGCAGGCCGCAGGGCAAGGGGGGTGGGCTGGGGATACGGCTGGCAGATCAGGCAAGAAAGACAGGAACAGCCAAATGCCAACTGACTCAGTGCTCTGTCGTCTCATCAAGCTCCGGCAACTGCCCCGATGACACCCACCGCCATCCTTCTTCTGGCTGCCGGTGCGTCATCCCGGATGCGCGGGGCGGACAAGCTGATGGAGCCGGTCGAAGGGGTGCCGCTGCTGCTGCGCCAGGCCCGCGTCGCGCTGGCCACCGGGGCACCAGTGATCGTAACCCTGCCACCGGACCGGCCTGCGCGCAACGCGGCATTGGCGGGGCTTGATCTGATGACGGTGCCGGTGCCTGATGCGGCGCTGGGCCTGTCGGCATCGATCCGGGCGGGGGTGCGGGCGGCGGGGGCGCGCCCGGTGCTGGTTCTGCTGGCCGACTTGCCAGAGATCACGGCGGCAGACCTTTCGCTGCTGCTGGCGCGCCATGCCGCAGACCCCGGCCTGATCCTGCGCGCGACTGCGGCGGATGGCACGCCGGGCCATCCGGTGCTGTTCCCCGTCTGGGCGCTGGCTGACCTGGCGGCGCTGACCGGCGACAGCGGCGCGCGTGATCTGTTGCAGACATACAGGAACAGGACCGAATTGGTTGCCCTGCCCGCCCGTCATGCGGTGACAGACCTGGACACGCCGGAAGACTGGGCGGCCTGGCGGGGGGCTCAGGGCTATGAATAGGCACGCAACGAGCCGCTGTGCGCGGGTTGCCCCGCCGGAACGGCCATTGCCTGGTGCCCGAGGTCGGACTCGAACCGACACGCCTTGCGGCGGGGGATTTTGAGTCCCCTGCGTCTACCATTTCACCACTCGGGCCACAGGGGCGCGGTTTAATCGCCCCGCAGCGCCGCGTCAATGGCGGGCCTCTTTCGCTGCGCCCCGCGCTGTCCTAAGGTCCGGGTCGCACGAAAAGGACCCGGCACATGGCACAGCGCACCCGTTTGATCATCCTGGCACTGGCGGGATCGCTGGCAGCGCTGGCGGGGGCCTTTGCTTTCCAGTACATCGGCGGCCTTGCCCCGTGCCATCTGTGCCTGTTGCAGCGCTGGCCCCATGCGGCGGCTGTCGTGACCGGGCTTCTGGCGCTGGCTGTTCCGGGCCGGCTTCTGCCGCTGGCCGGTGCCGCAGCGGCCCTGACCACGGCCGGAATCGGGCTGTATCACACCGGGGTGGAACGCCTGTGGTGGGCCGGCCCCACGTCGTGCTCGGCCGGGTCCATTGCCGGGCTTGACGTGAAGGACCTGCTTGATCCAACCATTATGGTGGCTCCGGTGGTGCGCTGTGACGAGGTCGCCTGGCAAATGCTTGGCCTGTCGATGGCCTCGTGGAACGTGGTTCTATCGCTGGGTCTGATGATGATATGGCTTCTGGCGGCGTGCAGCCGCCGCTGAGGAAAGGAAACCGCCGATGACCCATTGCATCCTGATCGGGGCACCGATCGATTCCGGCCAGCAGCGGCCGGGTTGCCTGATGGGCCCCTCTGCTTATCGGGTGGCGGGGCTGGCACAGGCGCTGCGCGATCTTGGTCACAGCGTGGAAGACCGCGGCGATCTTGCCCCCGGCCCCCTGCCCGATGTCACGCCCGAAAACCCGCTTGTCCATGGCCTGCCCGAAACGCTGGCCTGGACACAGGTGCTGAAAGCCGCCACCGGCCAGGCCGTGGCGAAGGGCATGCCGATCCTGCTGGGCGGCGACCATTCGCTGGCCCTGGGCAGCATCGCCGGGGTTGCCGCCCATGCCGAAACCCTGGGCCGCCCGCTGTTCCTGCTGTGGCTGGATGCCCATTCCGATTTCCACACCCCGGTGACAACCACATCGGGCAATCTGCACGGCACACCGGTGGCCTATATCGCGGGCCGGCCGGGCTTTGACGGGTTTCCGCCCTTCCCCGCCCCGCTGCCGGCGGACCGCATCTGCCTTTATGGCATCCGGTCGGTCGATCCGGCGGAACATGCCGCGCTGTTGCAGCATGACATCGCCATCAAGGATATGCGGGTGCTGGATGAATTCGGCATCGTAGCCCCCTTGCGCGCCTTTCTGGACCGCGTCCGCGCCGCGAACGGCCTGCTGCATGTGTCGCTGGATGTCGATTTCCTTGACCCGTCGATTGCACCCGCCGTCGGCACCACCGTGCCGGGCGGCACGACCTTTCGCGAGGCGCATCTGGTCATGGAACTGCTGCACGACTCGGGCCTTGTCACCGCGCTGGATCTGGTGGAACTGAACCCGTTTCTGGACGAGCGCGGGCGTACCGCGCGGCTGATGGTGGACCTTGTGGCAAGCCTGATGGGGCGCAAGGTGTTTGACCGCCCGACGCGAAGCTATGAGTGATGTGCTGGTTTGTTCCAGAGCCTTGGGATGCCGTCGCGAAATGCGGTTTCTCCGCCTTGGCCGCTGGGCAGGCTGCTGAAACAGCACTCCGGCCACATGCGTGACGGCACACTCGTTCCGCTTTGGGGACAGGGATGGCCCCTCCGGGCGGGAGCAGGAAGGGCAGCGCGCTTCCCCCCCACGCGGGACGGTGCCCTGTAGACCGGAAGGTCTGGGAGAAGCAGAGGCCAGCGCCCGCCGGGGGCTTTGGCCCCCCGGCGGGCGTGATGAAAGCGTAACGCTTTGGCAAGGGCGATGGCCCCCGCCATTGGGGCGGTGAAAGTGCCTTCACCTCTCCGGGCGGGAACAGGAAACGCGACCCGCGTTTCCCCGCCCGCGCGGGACGGTGCCCCGCAGACCGGCAGGTCCGGGAACAGCGACAGGCCCGCGCCCGACCCGGCGGGAGCGAAGCGCCCGCCGGGGGCGGGTCGGGCGCTGGCCGGGGGCATTGGCCCCCGGCTGGCCAAGGGGCAGCGTGGCGCTGTGGCAGGGGCGATGGCCCCTGCCATTGCAGCGGTGAAACTGCTTTCGTCCCTCCGGGCGGGGCCAGGAAACGCGACCCGCGTTTCCCCCGCCCGTGCGCGACGGTGCCCTGCGGACCGGCGGGTCCAGGCACCACGAAAGGCCAGCGCCTGACCCGGCGGGGGCGAAGTGCCCGCCATGGGCGGGTCGGGCACCCGCCGGGGGCTGTGGCCACCGGCAGACCTGTGGCACGCGCAGCGCAGGGCCGGGGCGATGGCCCCGGCCAGACCGCGTGAGGCGCGCGCAGGCGGAAAAGCTTCCTGTTCGCCAGCCAGAGGCCCATGCGGCTGGCATTTCTTCAGGTGCCTGCTTAGATGCGGGACTCAAAGGGGGGGGATGATGGGCAGCGACGATACCGCACGGCTGATCTATCTGGTTCTGCTGCTGGCAGCCGTCGGCGGCTGGATGCTGGCAGAGTCCCGCAAACGTCCGGGGGCCGCCCTGCGGACCGCGATGGCCTGGGGCCTGATCTTTGTCGGGGTCATGGCGGGCTACGGTCTTTGGACGGACATGCGCAGCGACCTGCACCGCCAGGCGGTCATGGTCGGCGACCGGATGGAGGTGCCGCGCGCGCCGGACGGGCATTATTATCTGACGCTGACGATCAACGGCACGCCGGTGGACTTCATGGTCGACACCGGGGCCACCAACATCGTCCTGTCGCGCCGCGATGCCAGGCGTCTGGGCATTGATCCGGACCAACTGCTCTACCTCGATCAGGCCGAAACCGCCAATGGCATGGTGCGCACCGCGCGCGTCAAGCTGAACGAGGTGGTGCTTGGCCCCTGGCGGGATCAGGCGCTGGCAGCCTGGGTCAATGACGGCGAGATGGACGGATCGCTTCTGGGCATGGACTATCTTGGGCAGTTCCATGTGGAACTTGCGGCGGACAGGATGCTGCTGCGCCGGTAAGGGGGCCTGCGGCACCAATGCCCGCCTGTGCCCCCGGATCAGGCAGCGGCGCGGTGGCAAGGTTGGCCCGGCGCAGGCCACGCGGCAAAAGCCGGGAGCGAACGCGCGCGCAGATCAGGCGTGCCGGCCGCGTCGCGGACCGGGGCAGCCCTGGTCTTGCGTTGCCCGTCGGCACGGGCCACGGCCGCCCAGCCCACTTCCCGCAGTTGAATGCCCCGCCAGCCCCAGGCCGACGATATCCCCTGACAGGCGCTGCGGTCAGACCGGGGCCGCCGCCTTTTCCTGCTTCTTTTCCCAGCGGCCGCCGTCTTCGGACCAGTACTGCGCCCCCAGCCCTGCTGCGGTGACGTCGCACCACTGCTGGCGGGCCAGGGTCAGCGCCGCAGGGTCATTGCCGTCAAACAAGATGCAGACCCGCTGCAGGGCCGTCGCCTCTGCCACGCTTACCCCTGCCCCGTCCACCGACATCAGGCAGGCCACGCCGGGGGGCACCTGCGGCCGCGTGGTCAGAAGCACCGGTTGGTCGGCATCCTGCGGGCCGCCTTCGATGCCATGGGGCAGAAAACCGTCCTCGGCCCCCAGCCACAGCCGCTCATCCAGCCAGGCCAGCCGCCCGGCGTCGCGGCCGCGCACCGCAACGCGCCAGCCTGTTGCCAGCGCGCGGGTCAGCAGGCGGGACAGGGCCACCTCCAGCGGTGACTGCGCAAGGCGGTAGAAACAGACCCCGGCCATCGTCAGCCTTCGAAAAGGTCACGGATCATCCGGTCCAGCGTGACAACGCCCCAGCCGGTCGCGCCCTTTGGCGCAAGGGCGGTGTCGGTCTTGACACTGGCCGTGCCCGCGATGTCCAGATGGCACCACGGCAGGCCGGGCTTGACAAAGCGTTGCAGGAACTGTGCCGCCGTGATCGCACCGCCTTCGCGACCCGTGACATTCTTCATGTCCGCGATGCGCGATTTCAGCAGCGCGTCATAGGCATCGCCCATCGGCATGCGCCAGGCCCCCTCGCCCTCGGCCCTTGCGGCCTTGAGCAGGGCCGCGCAGAGCGTGTCGTCGTTGGAAAAGACGCCCGTATTCTCATGCCCCAGCGCCACGACCATGGCTCCGGTCAGTGTGGCCAGATCCACCATGGCACCGGGCTTGAAACGTTCCTGCGCGTACCACATGGCATCGGCCAGCACGAGGCGGCCTTCGGCATCGGTGTTGATGACCTCGATCGTGTCGCCCTTCATCGATTTCACCACATCGCCGGGGCGCTGGGCATTGCCGTCGGGCATGTTTTCCACCAGCCCGACGATGCCCACCACATTGGCCCTGGCCCGGCGCAGCGCCAGCGCGCGCATCAGCCCGGCCACAACCCCGGCCCCGCCCATGTCGCCGGTCATATCCTCCATCCCGGCGGCGGGCTTGATCGAAATGCCGCCCGTGTCAAAGGTCACGCCCTTGCCGATCAGGGCGAAGGGCGCCTCGCCCGCCGCCCCGCCGTTCCATTGCATCACCACAATCCTGGAACGGTTGACCGACCCCTGCCCCACGCCCAGAAGCGCGTTCATGCCAAGTGCCTTCATCGCGGGTTCTTCGATGATCTCGACCGTCAGCCCCAGGTCCTGCATCGCCGCAAGGCGGGCGGCGAATTCCTGCGGGGTCAGAACATTGGCCGGTTCATTCGTCAGGTCGCGGGCAAAGAACACGCCTTCCGCCAGGGCGGCCTTCGGGCCGGCCTGGGCCGCGACGGCTTCCGGCGCTGTCACCATAATCGTCACCTCGCCCGGCAGTTTCGCCTCGCCGGTGCGGTAGACAACGAAGTCATAGGCGCGAAGCGCCAGCCCGAACGACACTTCGGCGGCTTTCGGATGCCCTTCGGCCACAACCAGCGCGCCCGCCGTGCCCAGCGATCTGCCGATGGCCGCCCCCGCCTTGCGCGCGGTCACCGGATCGGCGCTGCGGTCCAGCTTGACCACCTGAAGCGCCTCGGCCAGAAGGCCGGAAGGCCAGCCGATGTCGGCCGCGTCGCCCTGCTTCATCCGCCCGAACGCATCAGAGGCCAGAAAGCGATCCAGCGCGCCCCTTGTCAGCCGGTTCACCCGGCGCGCTGCCGGGCCTGAGGCGCGGCCGCTTCCGGCAAGGATCACGACCCGGCCCGCGTGGGCTGCAATCGCATCAAGGTCGGTGGCACGGAACTGGATCGAAACCGGTGTGGTCATTGGGGTCTCCGCGATTGAATCCAGCGCCCCTCGCGCCTCTGTGCCAACCCTAGCCCGCGCCCCCGGAGTTGACCAGATAGCAGTTTTCCCTGCCGCCGAATTCCACTACCGTCCCGCCACACGCCTTCGGAGGGTCCGCACCTTGTCCAGATTCGACAGATACCTGCTGTCGCAACTTCTGGCGCTGTTCGGATTCTTCTCTTTGGTTCTTGTGGCGGTCTATTGGGTCAACCGTGCCGTGGGCCTGTTTGACCAGATCATCGGGCACGGGCAATCGGCCCTGGTGTTTCTGGAATTCACGGCCCTGACCCTGCCGAACGCCATCCGGCTTGTCCTGCCGGTTTCTGCCTTTGCCGCAGCTGTTTACGTCACAAACCGGCTGACGCGCGAAAGCGAGCTGGTCGTCATGCAGGCCACGGGATTCTCGCCCTGGCGCCTGGCACGGCCGGTCTTCTATTTCGCCATGATCGTGGCGGTGATGATTGCCGTCCTGATGAACATCGTGGTTCCGGCCAGCCGGATCACCCTGGCCGCCCGCAGCGCCGAGATCGAGGCCAACGTCACTGCGCGGTTCCTGCGCGAGGGGACCTTTCTGCATCCCGCGCCGGGCGTGACACTTTACATCCGCGAGATCGCCCCGACCAGCGAGTTGCTGGATGTCTTTCTGTCTGACGCGCGCGATCCTGCCAGCCGGATCACCTATTCCGCCCTTCGCGCGCTTGTCGTGCGGGGGGATACGGGGCCGAAACTGATCCTGCTTGACGGCATGGCCCAAACGCTTGACCGGGCGTCCTCGCACCTGACCGTCACGCGGTTTGCCGATCTTACCCATGACATCGGCGGCTTCATGGCGGGCAGCGGGCTGCGGGGGCGGTCGCCCGAGGAATTGCAGACGCCCGAACTGCTGAGGGCGGATGCCGCCCTTGCCGCCGAACTGGGAACGACCCCTGCGGTGCTTTTGCAGGAAGGGCACAGCCGCATCTCCAACCCGTTGCTTGGGGTTGCGGCACCGCTTATCGGGTTTTCGGCCCTGCTCCTTGGTGCCTTCAGCCGCTTCGGCCTTTGGCGCCAGGTTCTGGGGGCCGTGATCCTGCTGGTGATCGTTCAGTTTGCCGACAATGTCGCCGCACAGACAGTCCTGCGGGACGCAACGCTGTGGCCGTTGCAATATGCTTCTGCCGTCCTTGGCCTGGGGGTCACTGCCGGGTTGCTGGCCGTTGCGGCAGGGCCGGGCCTTGCGACGCGGCGCATGGCCAGACCACAGGGTTCGGGCGCATGACGCTGAGCTTCTACATCGCGCGCCGCTTTGCCCTGTCCGTCCTGCTTGTTTTCGGGGTCTTCTTCGGTCTGATGATGCTGATCGAAATGGTGGAACTGGTCGGCAGGTTCCCCGACAGCGGCGTCAGCCTTGCCCAGGTGGCGGGTCTGGCGGCCCTGAAGGTTCCGCAAAGCCTGTACCGGATTCTGCCCCTGATCGTGATTCTCGCCGCCATTGCGCTGTTCCTGGCTTTGGCGCGATCCAGCGAGCTTGTCGTGGTGCGCGCCGCCGGACGATCGGGGCTGCGGCTACTGGTGGCACCGGTCTTCGTCGCGCTGGCGCTGGGGGCTGTGTCTGTCATGGTCCTGAACCCCCTCGTCGCGGCAACGTCCCGGCACTTTGACGAATTGGTTGCGCATTACGCCAATGGTCGGGTAAGCGTTCTGTCCCTCAGTTCCGAAGGCCTGTGGCTGCGCCAGGGGGGCGACGGGTTCCAGACCGTGATCCGCGCGTCTCAGGCCAATGATGACGGAACGGTTCTGACCGGGGTGACGTTCCTTGAATTTGACCGGGATGGCCGGCCGGCAGCCCGCATCGAGGCGGAGCAGGCCGCGCTGTCCGCCGGGGCCTGGATGTTGACCGACCTCAAGCGGTGGAACCTTGGCGCAGACAATCCCGAAAGCACAGCCGTCACCGAGGCGCAGGGCAGGATTGCATCCGACCTGACACGGGACCAGATCCGCGACAGTTTCGGCGACCCCTCTGCCGTGCAGGTCTGGGATCTGCCGGGCTTTATCGCAAACCTGGACAGGGCAGGGTTTTCGTCGCGCCAGCACCGGGTCTGGCTGCAAATGCAGTTTGCCTTGCCCGTGCTCCTGGCCGGAATGGTTCTGCTGGCCGCGGGCTTTACCATGCGCCATGTCAGATTTGGCAATACCGGGGCGATGGTGCTGGCAGCCGTCCTGGCGGGATTTGGAATTTTCTTTCTCAGGAACTTCGCACAGGTGCTTGGCTCGAATGGACAAATTCCGGTATTCCTGGCGGCGTGGAGCGCCCCTGTCGCCTCGGTCTTGCTTGCGCTTGGCCTTTTGCTGCACATGGAGGATGGCTGATGCGCCATTTGCTGTGGGCGGCGGCGCTGGCCCTGTGCGCCGGCCCTGCCCTTGCGCAGGATGTTGCCACCCTGGTCGCCGACCGGGTCGCGATTCTGGGCGATAACGTGCTGGTTGCGGAAGGTGCCGTCGAAGTTCTGCAACGGGGGATCACGCTGACAGCCTCGCGCGTGACCTTTGATGCGGCCAGGGACAGCCTTTCCATTCAGGGCCCGATCGTGCTGAAAGACGAAAGCGGCACCCGCATTCTGGCCGACCAGGCAGAGCTTTCGGCGGATCTGCGCAACGGGATCATGACCGGGGCGCGGCTTGTGCTGGCACAGCAGTTGCAGCTGGCTGCGGACGAATTGCAGCGTGTCGGCGGGCGGTACACGGAACTGGGCCGGACCGTTGCCTCGTCCTGTCAGGTCTGTGCGGCAAACCCTGTTCCCATCTGGGAAATCCGGGCGCAAAGCGTGGTGCATGACCAGTTGGAACAGCAGTTGTATTTCCGGGGCGCGCAGCTCCGTTTTTTCGGCGTTCCGGTCTTCTACATTCCCCGCTTGCGCATGCCTGATCCCGGACTGAACCGCGCGACCGGCTTTCTTCAGCCGGATACCCGGATCACCAATCAACTGGGATACGGGATCATCCAGCCCTATTTCTGGGTGATCGATCCAAGCCGCGATCTGACGCTGGCACCCTATGTGACGTCAAGGCAGGGGCGGTCGCTGGGGTTGCGCTATCGTCAGGCCTACGACAGCGGGCAGATCGAGGTGAACGGCGCCCTGTCAACCGACAACATCCTGCCCGATGAGTTGCGCGGCTATCTTTTCGCCACCGGGGCCTTTTCCCTGCCGCGCGGGTTTGTCCTGACCTTCGGGCTTCAGGCGGTCAGCGACAACGGCTATCTGATCGACTACGGCATATCCGAGCAGGATTATCTGGACAGTTTTGTCGAAGTGCAACGGGTCAGCCGCGATGACTTCGTTCTTGGGCGGGTCCACTATTATGAATCGCTGCGCGAATCGCCGGATCCCACGCGCCCCTCGTCGATGGTCGACCTGATCGAGGTTCGGCGCATGTCCCTTCCCGGTCTGGGCGGTGCGGCCAATCTGCGCTACCTTCTGTCCAATGAGAACCGCGTTTCGTCCAACCTGGACGACAGCAATGGCGACGGCATCGCGGACGGGCTTCAAACCGCCCAGGCCCTGATCGGGATGGACTGGAACCGGAACTGGTACCTGCCGGGCGGGCTGGTCGGAACGGCACAGGCGCTTGGTCAGGCCGATGTCGTTGCGGTCAACCAGGACCCGACCTATCCGGCGCGGATCGGGCGGCTTTACGGTGCCGTGGGCGGCAAGCTCGGCTGGCCGCTGCGGCGCGTGGAAGACAGCGGCGCGATTCAGGTGCTGGAGCCGGTCGCCCAGGTCCTGCTGGCACCGGAGTCCAGCCCGGATGTTCCGAACGAGGACAGCCAGCTTGTTGAGTTTGACGAGGGCAATCTTTTTTCGCTGAACCGGTTTCCCGGGTCTGACGAGGTGGAGTTGAGCAACCGTGCCGCCCTTGGCCTGAACTGGACACGTCTTGCCGCCGACGGTTCGACAGTTGCGCTGACGCTGGGCCGGGTCCTGCGCCAGGAAGACCTGGATCAGTTCAGCCTGTCGTCCGGGTTGGATGGGGCCGCGTCGGACTGGCTTGTCGGAATGCAGATCCTGTCGGCCCAGGGCTTTGGGCTGACACAGCGCCTTCTGGTGGGCGACCAAGCCGCGCTGACGGCCGCCGAGGCGCGCCTGAACTGGGCGGCCCAGGATTTCGGCCTGATGTCAGGCTATTACTACAGCATTGCGGACCCCGCAGATGGCAAGCCCGATCCGATTTCGGAACTGACCATCGGCGGCAACTGGACCATGTCGGCCAACTGGACCGGCGAGGCAGGCGTCCGGCATGATTTCATCGCCGGACGCGCCTCGCGCGCAAGCGTCGGCTTCAAGTACCGGAACGAGTGCATGCAGGTCGATCTTTCCCTCTCGCGTTGGTTCGCCGACTCAACTAGTGTGACGCCGACGACAGAATTGAACGTTTCGGTCGATCTTCTGGGCTTCGGTGGCAGCGCCTCGCCGGGTCCGGCACGGCGGTGCCGCGGTTGATCGCCTCAGGAAACGTACCGGGCCCCGGTCCGGTGGATTGACCAAAGACACGGAACTGACATGCGCCTGACCTTCCTGATCGCCGCCTGCATCGGCCCGCTGCTGATGGCGGGGTCTGCCTTGGCCGCAGACGGTCCCTTTGCGCCAAGGGTGATTGTCAACAACAGCGTGGTTACGAACTTCGAGGTCGAACAGCGGGCCATCTTCCTTCAGTTGATCAATTCGCCGGGTGATCTGGAACAGGCGGCGGTCCGGGGCCTGATCGATGACCGGCTTCGGTTCCAGGCCGGGGTGACCAACGGCGTGGAGGTCACTGAAGAGGATATCACGGCAGGTCTGGAAGAGTTTGCCGGCCGGGCCAACCTGACGGTTGAGGAATTCCAGAAGGGCCTTGCCGAAAGAGGTGTCGAACCCGAAACCTTCCGTGATTTCGTGCAGGCCAGCCTGGTGTGGCGCGAGGTGGTGCGGGCGCGGTTCATTCCGCGCGTCTTCGTGTCGGACGGGGATGTGAAGCGGGCACTGGCGGTGACCAACCAGCGGGGCAATGTCCGCGTGGCGCTTGCCGAGTTGATCATTCCCGCCCCGCCGGGGCAAGAGGCCGATGCGCTGGCCCAGGCCGAGGAACTGCGGGCATCGATCCGCACGAATGCGGATTTCTCGGCGGCGGCCGCGCAGTATTCTGCGGCCCCCTCTGCCGCCGAAGGCGGCGTTGTCGGCTGGCTTGACCTGGGGAACCTTCCCCCGGCGATCCGGATGCTCATTCTGCCTTTGGGTCCGGGCGGTGTGACCCAGCCCATTGCGATCCCGAATGCGGTTGCGATGTTCCAGCTGCGCGGGCTTGAAGACAGCGGCACGCCGCCGACCGAGGCGGTGGAGATGGATTACATTCAGGTGCTGCTTCCCGATGACGCAAATGGTGCCGCCGAAGCGGCACGGCTCAGCGCCAATGCCGATCAATGTGACGATCTGTTCGGTCTGACCCGGGGCCTGCCGGAAGACCGGCTTGTCCGGACCAGGCTGCCCGCGAACGAGGTGCCGCGCGATCTGGGCCTTGAACTGGCAAAGCTGGATCCGGGCGAGTCATCCTTTGCCTTGCGGCGCGGTGCGGCCCGCGTTTTTCTGATGCTTTGCACCAGAAACGTCGCACTGGCGGAAGACCCGCCGACGCCTGCGGCCATTCGCGACCAGCTGATCAACCAGCGGCTGGCGGCCCTGGCCGAATCCTATCTCAACCAGCTGCGCGCCGCAGCGATCATCCGCGAGCCGTGAGAGCGCCGGTCGCGCCCGTTGCCCTGACCTGCGGGGAACCTGCGGGGATCGGCCCCGAAACCGCCGTGGCGGCGCGCCGCAGGCTTGGCGCATCCGTCCCGTTCTTCTGGATCGGAGATCCGCGCCATCTGCCCGCAGAGGCAGACTGGCAGGCAATCACCGCACCGGATCAGGCGCTGGCGCTTTCTGCCGGTGTCCTGCCGGTGCTGGTGCATGCCTTCCCCGCAGCGGCCCGGCCGGGCCACCCCGACCCGGCGAATGCCGCCGATGTCATCGCGGTCATTGCGCGGGCCGCCGGTCTTGTGCAATCGGGTGCTGCATCGGCCCTGTGCACCGCGCCGATCCACAAGAAGGCGCTGATGGACGGGGCCGGCTTTGCCTTTCCGGGCCATACCGAGTTTCTGGCACATCTGGCCGGGGTCGGGCGGGTGGTGATGATGCTGGTCTGTCCGGGCCTGCGCGTGGTGCCTGCGACCATCCACATTCCGCTGGCCGATGTCGCCCGCAGCCTGACGGCGCAGCTGCTGGAAGACACCATCCGCCTGACCCATGCCGGGCTGATCCGCGATTTCGGCATTCCCGCCCCCCGCCTGGCCGTGGCCGGGCTGAACCCGCACGCGGGCGAAGGTGGCGCGATGGGCCGCGAGGAGATTGACCTGATCATCCCGGTGCTGGACCGCCTGCGGGCCGGGGGCTTCCTGCTGGACGGGCCGAAATCGGCAGACACGATGTTTCATGCCGCCGCACGGGCCGGATATGACGCGGCCATCGCGATGTATCACGACCAGGCGCTGATCCCTGTCAAGACGATCGACTTTGCAGGCGGCGTGAATGTGACCCTGGGCCTGCCGTTCATCCGCACCTCGCCCGATCACGGCACTGCCCTTGACATCGCCGGTCAGGGCCGGGCCGATGCCTCGAGCCTGGTTGCGGCGCTGCAACTGGCCGCAGACATGGCCGTGGCGCGGCGGTGAGACATCCTGCCGCCCCACCCCGCAAGGACAGCCCCCAGTGGCACGGATAGACGGGCTTCCGCCCCTGCGCGCCGTCATTGCCGAGCATGACCTGGTTGCAAAGCGGCAACTTGGCCAGAACTTCCTGCTGGACATGAACCTGACCGCAAAGATCGCCCGGCTGGCCGGCGATCTTTCGGCCTGCGACGTGCTGGAGGTGGGCCCCGGCCCCGGCGGGCTGACGCGCGGCCTGCTGGCCGAAGGCGCGCGGCATGTGCTGGCGGTGGAAAAGGATGCGCGCTGCCTGCCCGCGCTGCGCCAGATTGCGGCGGCCTGCCACGGCAGGCTGGAGGTGGTGATCGGGGACGCCCTTGATCTGGATGTCGCCGCCCGGCTGACCCCGCCGATCCGGGTCATCTCCAACCTGCCCTACAATGTCGGCACCGAACTGCTGATCCGCTGGCTGAACCCGCCGCGCTGGCCACCGTTCTGGGACAGCCTGACCCTGATGTTCCAGAAAGAAGTGGCCGAACGGATCGTGGCGCGCCCCGGATCAAAGGCTTACGGCCGTCTTGCCGTGGTGTCGCAATGGCGGGCCGATCCGAAGATCGTGCTGACCCTGCCGCCCGAGGCCTTCACCCCCGCGCCGAAAGTGCATTCGGCGGTCGTGCATTTCACCCGGCGTGATGCGCCGCGTTATCCGGCGGATCAGCGCGTGCTGGAAAGGATCACGGCCATGGCATTCAACCAAAGGCGCAAGATGCTGCGGTCCAGTCTGAAGGGCCTGGGCGCGGATATCGAAGACAGGATTCGCGCCGCAGGGCTGGCACCCACCGCCCGAGCGGAAGAGATATCCCTGGAAGGGTTTTGCGCCCTGGCACGCGAGGTGGCGCGGGCCTGACTGCTGCCGCCCCCCTCCCCTATTCGGCGGCTTCCGCAGGGCCGGACGATCCGCCATCGGGCGCATCGCTGCGCGGCTTGCGCGGAACGCGCGGCTTTTTCGGGGCAAGAGGCGGGGCTTCCGGTGCAGCGGCGTTTGCGGCCTGTACGGCAGGCTGCGGGGCCGGAACCCGTACGTCCTGACCGGCCGGGTCAGCGTGCTGTGCCTTCGCCGGCCGCACGGGCCGCTCGCCGCGCGGCCTGCGGTCTTCGCGGCGGTCCTGGCGCCGGTCCTGGGGCGGGGCGGCCCGCTCGGGGAACGGGCCGCGGTCGCGCCTGTCGGCTTGGTCGCCGCGCGGCGCGGCACCCTGTTCGATGCGCCGGGTTTCGGGTGTTTCCACCAGACCGCTGTCCGAGATGTCGTCGATGAAATCCATCATCGATGCCGACCGGACGGGTCCGGCATCAGCCTGCGGTTCGTCGCGCGGATCGGGCCGGTCATTGCCGAAGCTGCGGTCGCGGGTCTGTGCGGTGCCATGCTGCTGGCCGCTCTGGCCGGCTGCGCCCGGATTGCCCTGCCCGCCCTGATAGGCGGTCTGTCCGGTTTGTCCGCCCGGATGGCCGGCGGTCTGGGCGGTGCCTTGCGCATAATCATGGGGACGGCGCTGATCCTGCTCTGCCGCAAGCTCGCGCTGGGCTTCGGCAAGCATCCGCGTGTAATGCTCGGCGTGCTGCATGAAATTCTCTGCCGCGACCCTGTCGTTGGACAACTGGGCATCGCGCGCCAGGAACTGGTATTTCTCGATGATCTGCTGGGGCGTGCCGCGCACCTTGCCCTCGGGACCCGAGCTGTCAAAGACGCGGTTTATGATATTGCCGATCGACCGGGGCCGGTTCGACTTTGAGCGCGAACGTGATTTCGATGATCTCATGTTTTCCGTTGTTCCGGATGGGGTCTGGCATTGCCCGAAGCGCCTGTGTCCGGTCGCGCGCATTGCCCGCAGGGGCAAGGTCGACCGATGTCAGGCTTGCGAGAAGGACATATTCATGGGGCGGCCAAGAAACCGACGCCCCGCATCCCTGCGCCCGAATAAACACGCGGCGACCGGTGTGACAAGGGGTTTCCACCTGACCCGTGCGGAAAAACAGCGTTTTCGGCACCGATGTGGCGATTTTCCTTCACAACCCGCCGTTACGCCGCGACGGCTGAAACCACGCGATCCCGTCTATCCATATCCTGCAGCACCGTGACAGCCTGCAAACCGGCACTTTGGCACAGGGCGGCAACCGCATCGCCCTGGCTTGCGCCGGTTTCAAGCAGAACACGGGCCGAAGGCAGCAGAACAGACCGGACATCGCGCAGGATGCTGCGGCAGGCATCCAGACCATCGCCCCCCGGCGTCAGCGCAAGCCGCGGCTCCCACAGGCGCACCTCCGGGGAAAGGCCGGGCAATTCGGCCTCGGCGATATAGGGCGGATTGGCCACGACAAGGTCAAAGCGGCCGCTGACGGCGCTGAGCCAGTCCGACTGAACAAAGGTCGCCCGCCCTGCCACCGACAGGGCTGCGGCATTGGCGGCGGCAACGGACAGGGCCTTGGGGGACAGATCGACACCTGTCCCAGTGGCCGCGCCCCGTTCGGCCAGAAGCGTGATCAGGATCGCCCCCGACCCTGTTCCAAGATCAAGCACGCGGCTGAATTCCCCGTCCAGCGCTGCGGCAATCAGCGTTTCGGTCTCGGGGCGGGGGTCCAGCACATCGGGCGTGACCCGGAACCAGCGCCCCCAGAACAGCCGCCCCCCGACGATCTGGCTGACCGGCTGGCGTGACACCCGCGCCAGGACGGCCGCCTCAAAGCGGGCGGCGGCGGCACCGGGCAGCGGGTCGGCAAGCGCCGGGGTCAGCCGGTCTGGCGGGATACCGGTGGCAAAGGCCAGCAGCAGGCGCAGGTCGCGCGCCGCCCCTTCCACCCCCGCCGCCTGCAGGCGCGGCAGGGCGGCGCGCAGCGCCTCTGCGCCCGTCATGCCTCCATCCCGGCCAGTTTTGATGCCTGGTCATGGGCGGTCAGGGCATCGATGACTTCGGTCAGATCGCCGGCCATGATCTGGGGCAGGGAATAAAGCGTCAGGTTGATGCGGTGGTCGGTCATCCGGCCTTGCGGAAAGTTATAGGTGCGGATGCGTTCGCTGCGGTCGCCCGAGCCGACCTGGGATTTGCGGTCTTCAGCGCGGGCGCTGTCGATGCGGGCGCGTTCCAGATCGAACAGGCGCGCGCGCAGCACCTGCATCGCAATTTCGCGGTTGCGGTGCTGCGATTTTTCCGATGACGTCACGACGATGCCGGTGGGCAGATGCGTGATGCGCACCGCCGAATCCGTGGTGTTCACATGCTGCCCGCCGGCCCCCGACGCGCGCATGGTGTCGATGCGGATGTCCCCGGCGGGAATGTCCACGTCGATCTCTTCCGCCTCGGGCAGAACGGCCACGGTGGCGGCAGAGGTGTGGATGCGCCCCTGCGTTTCGGTTTCTGGCACGCGCTGCACCCGGTGAACGCCGGATTCGTATTTCAGGCGCGCAAAAACGCCATCCCCCTGGACATGGGCCGTCACATCGCGGATGCCGCCCAGATCACTTTCCTGCAGGTCCAGAATGTCGAACCGCCAGCCCTGCTGTTCGGCATGGCGCTGGTACATCCGCAACAGATCGGCGGCAAAAAGGGCCGCCTCCTCGCCGCCCGTGCCGGGGCGGATTTCCAGGATCGCGGGCCGTGAATCGGCGGCATCCTTGGGCAACAGGGCAAGGCGCAACGCCTGTTCCATCCCGGGGATGCGCGCCTTCAGCTTTGGCAACTCGTCTTCAGCCAGGCTGCGCATGTCGGGATCAGCCAGCAGCGCCTCGCACCCGGCGAGGTCCGCCAGCGCATGGCGATAGGCGCTGATTTGCGTGACCACGGGCCTGAGGTCGCTGTATTCGCGGCTGAGTGCGGCAATCTCGGCCGGGGGGGCACCGGCCGAAAGCCTTGCCTCGAGAAACTCGAAGCGCTGCGTGATCCGGGCGAGTTTGTCCAGCAAAACCATGCCGCGCGGTGTGGCCCATGCGCCGGGGCCGGTCAAGGGGCAGCGGCGGAAGGCATGCAGCGAAGGGGGCGCTGTCTGCACCCCGCGTCCGTTCCGTGCTCACCCCCCGGGCCCGGGGATACCTGCGAACGGAAAAGACCTATTGGGTCAGGCGCGCGACCCAGTCCTCGACCCGGGCGCGGTTCACACCGAAATCGCTTTCCCCGAAGCGGGACCGGGCAAAGATCAGCACGTGTGACCCGGTCGCAGTGGGCAGGATGCGAACCGAAGTATAATCGGGAAAGCCGACAGCGGCAGAGCGGGTCAGGTAGGTGACGAAATCACCCTGACCCGCCAGCCGGGTGGTGCGCGGTGTGGCCAGGGCGACGGCATCCAGCCGGGCCGCAGCCTGATCCGGCGGCAGGGGCACCTCAAGTGGTGCGGCGTCTCCGCCGGCGGCCAGAAGATAGCTGTTGCGCGCCCCGCGATCCGTCACCGTTGCGGGGTCAACATGCCAGACCGCCGGGTCTGACGGCACCAGCCGCACCCAAGCACTATACCCGAGCAGCGCCAGAACGCCAAGGCCAAGGATCAGCTTCGCCAGCTTCTTCATGCGCGTTGACCTATCTTCATGTGCGCCGTGCCTTTGCCCAGGCGAACAGCGCGATCAGGTCATAGGCCACATGCGCCCCTGCAACGGCAGTGGCCCCGGCCGTGTCATAGGGGGGCGACACCTCGACGATATCGCCACCCACCATATGGATGCCGGCCAGATCGCGCAGCATCGCCGCCGCCTGCCAGCTGGCCAGCCCGCCCCAGACCGGCGTGCCGGTGCCGGGCGCAAAGGCGGGGTCCAGCGCATCGATGTCGAAGGTCAGATAGACCGGCCCGTCACCGACGATGGCCCGCGCCCTGGCCACGGCGGCGGCGGCACCCTTTTCATGCACCTCGCGCGCATCAATCACCGACACGCCAAGATAATCGTCGGTATGGGTGCGGATGCCGATCTGGACCGACCGTTTCGGATCGACAAGGCCCGATTTCACCGCCTTGTACATCATCGTGCCATGGTCGATGCGGCTGTCATCGTCATCCTGCCAAAGGTCGGAATGGGCATCGAAATGGATCACGCCCATCGGCCCGTATTTTTCGGCATAGGCGCGCAGGATCGGATAGGTGATGTAGTGATCCCCCCCCAGCGTCACCGTCCCCGCCCCGGCTGCCAGAATGGTACGGATATGGGCCGTCAGCGCACCGGGAAAATCGCTGACCCTGGCATAATCAAAGGCCAGATCGCCATAATCGATCACGCCGATGTCTTCCAGCGGATCAAACCGCCAGCCGAAGGGCGGATCAAAGGGCAGCAGGGCCGAAGCCTCGCGGATGGCGCGGGGGCCAAAGCGGGTGCCGCTGCGATGTGTGACGGCCTGATCGAAGGGCACGCCGGTGACGGCCAGATCAACACCCGTCAGATCCTTGGTATAGGTCCGCCGCAGGAAGCTTGTGGCACCGCCGAAGGCATTCTCGAAGGCATAGCCGCGCAAGCCCTTGCGGGTGAAGGCGCCGTCCACTTCGTTTGCTGCCTCTTCCAGTCCCATCACCCGATCCTGACGCCTTCCCTGACAAGGCTGTCGGCAACCTGCGTGATCGCTCTGCCCAGCACCCCTGCGACAAATTCCACGTCCCCTTCGGTAATTACAAGGGGCGGCGACATCACATTCAGATGCCCGATCGGGCGCACCATCAGGCCCATCGCCTCGCAGGCATCGGAAATCCGCTTGCCGACAGCCAGATCATCGGGCAGCAGCGCCTTCGTGGCCTTGTCACTTACGTTTTCCACGCAGATCATCAGCTTGCGGCCCCGCACCTGGCCGACAATCGGCAGGGCTTGCAGGTCTGCCAGGCGCTGCTCGAACAGGGCCCCGACGCGGGCAGCATTGCCCAAAAGGTCTTCGCCTTCGATGATCTCGATGTTCCTGAGTGCTGCGGCACAGGCAACGGGATGCCCGGAATAGGTGTAGCCGCTGGTGAACCACCGCGCCCCGTCTGCGGCCATGGCAGCCCAGATCCGGTCAGAAAAGATCACCGCGCCCAGCGGGATATAGCCCGAGGTCAACCCCTTTGCCGTACAGATGATATCCGGCTGAACGCCGAATTCTTCCCAGCTGGCGAACCAGTGGCCAAGGCGGCCAAAGGCGGTAACCACCTCATCGGCGACGAACAGGATGTCATGTTTGCGGCAAACCTCTGCCATGCGGCGCAGGTAGCCTTCGGGGGGAACGATCACCCCGCCCGAGGCCTGGATCGGCTCGGCGAAGAAGCCGCCGATGGTTTCGGCGCCTTCGCGGGCGATCAGCGCCTCGAATTCCGCCACCAGCCAGGTGCAGAAGGCCGCCTCATCCATGCCGTCGGGGGCGCGGTAGGGATCGGGCACGCTGAGGTGATAAATGCCGTCTGTCTTGTAGCGGAACTGGTCCACCCGGTCGCCGGGGCGCTTGCCGATGCTTTGCGACAGGAAGGTAGAGCCGTGGTAACTGTGATCGCGCGCGACAAGGCCCATCTTGGCCGGGCGGCCCATGCAGCTTTGATAATACTGCACCATCCGCGCCGCCGTATCGATGGCGGTGGACCCGCCGGTGGTGAAATGCACGCGGTTCAGATCGCCGGGGGCAAGGCTGGCCAGCCTGGCCGAAAGCCGGGCGGCGGGATCATTGGTCATGTCGACGAAGGTGTTTGAAAAGGCCAGACGTTCGGCCTGTGCCGCAATCGCCTGAGCCATTTCCGACCGGCCCAGGCCGATGTTGGTGCACCACAAGCCGCCGACGGCGTCGAAATACCTTTGCCCCCTGGCATCCCACAGCCAGGCACCTTGCCCGCGCACGATCACCAGCGCGCCCTGATCCTCGAAGGGGCCGAAATTGGTCCAGGGATGCAGGCTGTGCGCGTGATCCATCTCCCAGGCTGACCGGGCGGCAAGGTTCGGGGCGGTCATCGGACATTCTTCGGTTGCTTCGGGCATACCAGTGTAGCAATTTGATCAAACAGTGCCAGCCCCCGCGAGAGTCTGATGCCGCGCATCGTCCTGCCCGCCCTTGTTTATGTTGCTGCCGTCTTTGCCGTGGCCTTTGCGCTGGGCACGCTGCGGGTGCTTCTGGTGGTACCCTACCTGGGCGAGCTGGCCGCCGTGGCGCTGGAAGTGCCGGTTTTGCTGTGCCTATCCTGGTTTGTGGCCGGATGGGTGCTGCGGCGCTGGCCCCTGACAGGCCGGGGGCAGCGGCTGGCCATGGGTGCCCTTGCCTTCGTCTGTCTGATGGCGCTGGAACTGATCGTGGCGACAGGCCTTCTCGGGCGCCCGCTGGAGGGGGTGCTGGCCGCCATGACCACCCTGCCCGGCCTTGTCGGGCTGGCCGGTCAGATGGCGTTTGCCCTTGTTCCGGCCTTGCGCGGTCAGGTCAGGGGCTGAGCACGCTCCACCAGCCGCGCGAAAAAGCTGGCCCCGATCGGGGCTGCCTCATCATTGAAGTCAAAGGCGGGGTGATGCAGGCCGGCCCCCGGCCCGGTGCCCAGGAACAGATAGGCCCCCGGACGTGCTTCCAGCATATAGGCGAAATCCTCGGACCCCATCTCGCGGTCGGCGCGGTCATCGACCCCGTCCGCCCCGGCGATTTCGCGCGCCACTTCGGCAGCGAATCCGGTCTGGGCCGGATGGTTGACGGTGGGGGGATAGCCGATGTCGTAATCGATGCGCACCTCAACCCCGTAGGCCGCCGCGTGCCCTTCGACAATCTCGAAGAACCGGCGCTGCACCATTTCGCGCACCTCCGGCGAAAAGGTGCGGATCGTGGCGCAGAACCAGCCCTCTTCGGGGATGATGTTCGAGGCTGATCCGGCGTGAATCTGCGTGACCGACAGCACCAGATCGTCCAGCGTGTGCAGGTTGCGGCTGATGATCGTCTGCAGGGCGGACACCATACCGACGATGGCCACAACCGGATCAACCGTTTCATGCGGCGTTGCCCCGTGCCCGCCGCGCCCGGTGACATACACATAAGCGGTATCGACGGCGGCCATATAGGGCCCCGGGGTGGTCAGGAACGTGCCGAAGGGCAGGTTCGGCGCATTGTGAATGCCGTAAACCTGCGCCACATCGAAACGGTCCATCACCCCTTCCTGCACCATGATCTGCCCGCCGCCGCCATCTTCTTCGGCAGGCTGGAACAACAGGGCCACGCGCCCGGCAAAGCGGCGCGTTTCGCACAGGTATTTCGCGGCCCCCAGCAGCATCGTCACATGGCCGTCATGACCGCAGGCATGCATCCTGCCGGGCACGGCCGAACTGTGGTCGGCACCGGTGATCTCTGCGATCGGCAGGGCATCCATGTCGGCGCGCAGGCCGATGGTGGGACCCGGCCCCTGCCCGTTGATGATCGCCACGATTCCGGACGTGGCGATACCTTCGTGAATCTCGTCGACGCCAAAGTCGCGCAGGCGGTCGGCGATGAAGGCGGCCGTTGTGTGGCAGTCGAAGGCCAGTTCGGGGTGCCGGTGCAGATGGCGCCGCCACGCCGTCATGTCTGCGGAATAATCGGCGATACGGTTCAGGACGGGCATTGTGGACTCCGGGCCGGTGTCTCGGCTATGCCCTGACATGACCGGAAAACCGCAGGCCCGCAATGCCCCACGCAGCCCTTGACCCTGCGGCCAGCGCCGCGCTGATTGCCGATCCTTCGGGTGGCCTGCCCCGATTGCTGGAAATCATGCGCCGCCTGCGCGACCGCGACTCTGGCTGTCCCTGGGATATTGAACAGACCTTTGCCACCATCGCGCCCTATACGGTGGAAGAGGCGCATGAGGTGGCCGATGTCATCGCGCGGGCCGCCTGGGATGAGCTGCCCGGTGAACTGGGCGATCTGCTGTTCCAGACGGTCTATCACGCGCAACTGGCGGACGAGGCCGGTCTGTTCGACTTTGACGCGGTCGTGGCGGCAATCTCGGACAAAATGACCCTGCGCCACCCGCATGTCTTTGGCGACGACAGCCGCGACAAGACCGCCCGGCAGCAGACGGCGGACTGGGACCGCGCCAAGGCGGCCGAGCGCGGGTCTGCACGGGTGCTGGACGGTGTGGCCCTGGGCCTGCCCGGCCTGACACGCGCGGTGAAACTGCAAAAGCGCGCGGCCCGCGTCGGCTTTGACTGGCCGTCGACGGACGAGGTTCTGGACAAGCTGCTTGAGGAAACCCGCGAACTGACCGAAGCACGCAACACCCAAAGCGCCGCCGCGGTCGAGGAAGAATTCGGCGATCTGCTGTTTGTCATGGCCAATCTGGCCCGCCATTGGGAGGTGGACCCGGAGGCAGCCCTGCGCGCGGCAAATGCCAAGTTCGAACGCCGGTTCCGCAGAATCGAAGACTGGCTTGCCAGGGACGGCCGTCACCCTTCCGACAGCACGCTGGCGGAAATGGACGCGCTGTGGGACCGCGCCAAGGCCGAGGACAAGGCCGCACGGAAATAATTCCTGATCACTTCTGTCACCTATTGACGGATCGTCAAAGGCCGGATTTAAGAGGGGCATCATTTCCGACAAAAGGAGTCAACAATGAAGGTCCGTCTTTCCGCCCTTGCCCTTGGGCTGTCCTGCGCTGTGTTTCCCGCCCTGGCCGAAGAGGTGAATGTCTATTCCCACCGCCAGCCGGAACTGATCCAGCCCCTGATCGATGCCTTCACCGCCGCGTCGGGGATCACCGTGAACATCGCCTTTGTTGACAAGGGCATGGTCGAGCGGCTGGTGGCCGAAGGCAACCGGTCGCCCGCCGATCTGGTCCTGACCGTGGACATCGCGCGCCTGGCCGAGGTGGTGAACGCGGGCGTGACCCAGCCTGTGGACTCGCCCGTGTTGCAGGCCAACATCCCCGCCCAGTACCGTGACCCGGGCAATCAGTGGTTCGGCCTGACCAGCCGCGCCCGCATCGTCTATGCCTCCAAAGACCGCGTGGCAGAGGGCGAGGTCACCACCTATGAGGATCTGGCCGACCCGAAATGGAAGGGGCGCATCTGCACCCGGTCAGGCACGCATGACTACAACCTGGCGCTGCTGGGTGCCATCATCGCCCATGACGGCGCGCCTGCGGCCAAGGCCTGGGCCGAAGGGCTTCGGGCCAATCTGGCACGCAAGCCCGCCGGTGGCGACCGCGATCAGGTCAAGGCGATCTGGGCGGGCGAATGCGACATCGCGCTGGGAAACACCTATTACATGGGACAGATGCTGGCCGATCCGGAACAGGCCGAATGGGCCAATGCCGTGCGCATCGTCTTTCCGGCCTTCGCAGAGGGTGGCACGCATATGAACATCTCGGGCGTGGCCATGACCAGGGCCGCCCCGAACCGTGACGCGGCACTGAAACTGATGGAATTCCTGTCCTCGGACGAGGCGCAGAGGATCTATGCCGGAACCAACCACGAATTTCCCGTAAAGCCGGGGGTGCCGGTTTCGGCGCTGGTGGCAAGCTGGGGGCCGTTCACGCCCGATTCGCTGCCCCTGACCGAGATCGCGGCCCAACGCCCCGTGGCGCTGAAAATCATGGAAGAGATCAACTTCGACGGCTGATCCAGCGCGCCGGGGCATCACCCCGGCGCGTTCCGGTGATGGACAAGCCGCCGCCCTTCGGCTTTTCTGCACCTGGCAGCGGCGAAGGACGAAGAGCATGGCACGACAGATCATCATCGATACCGATCCGGGGCAGGATGATGCCGTGGCGATCCTGCTGGCGCTGGCCAGCCCCGAGGATCTGACGGTGCTGGGCCTGACCGCCGTGGCCGGAAACGTGCCGCTGCCGCTGACCCAGAAGAACACGCGGATCGTCTGCGAACTGGCCGGCAAGCCGCAGATGCGTGTCTTTGCGGGTTGCGATGCGCCGTTGCAGCGCAAACTGGTCACGGCCGAACACGTGCACGGCAAGACCGGTCTGGACGGCCCGCAGATGGATGATCCGGTGATGCCGCTGCAACCGCAGCATGCCGTGGATTTCATCATCGACACGCTGCGCAGCGCGCCATCCGGCACCGTTACGCTGTGCCCGCTTGGCCCCCTGACCAATATCGCCGCGGCCTTTCTGAAAGCCCCCGACATCATCGGTCGCGTGCAGCAGGTTGTGTTGATGGGCGGGGCCTATTTCGAGGTCGGCAACATCACCCCCTCGGCCGAGTTCAACATCTTTGTCGATCCCGAAGCGGCTGCGGTTGTGTTCAAATCCGGCGTGCCGCTGGTGGTTCTGCCGCTGGACGTGACCCACAAGGCGCTGACCAGTACCGCGCGCATCGCCGCCTTTCGGAACATGGGCACGCGGGTGGGCACAATGGTTGCGGAATGGACCGATTTCTTCGAGCGCTTCGATGTGCAGAAATACGGCAGCCAGGGCGCGCCGCTGCACGACCCCTGCGTGATCGCCTATCTGCTGCGGCCCGAACTGTTCTCGGGCCGCTTCATCAATGTCGAGATCGAGACGAAAGGCGAGTTCACGCTTGGGATGACCGTCGCCGACTGGTGGGGCGTGTCGGGCCGCACTGCGAACGCGCTGTTCATCGGCCATGTCGACGAGGTGGGGTTCTTTGATCTGCTGATCGAGCGCATCTCGCGGCTGTAGCAGAACGGCGCCGGGACCGGCCGCGCCCGTCACAGGTCGCGGTAGCGTGCTTCCTGCCGTGCCGTCCAGCGCACGGCGATCCGGTATCCGTCCTTGGTCTGGCGTTCCGACTGCACCACGCCCGCCTCATGCAGCCAGGCCCGGCGCCGGCCATCCTCGAACCCAAGGCGCAGCTCGCGGTCCGACTTTTCTTCCCCGAAGGCAACGGATACCGCCTCCAGCAGGCGCGGCAGACCTTCGCCGGTCAGCGCCGACAGGGGAAAAACGGTGGTGCTGCGCGCGGCCTGAACGGCCAGCGCCGCGCGGGCGGCAGGATCGACCAGATCCAGCTTGTTCCACACCTCCAGCAGCGGGGTCCCGGCCCTGACGCCAAGGCTGGTCAGGATGTCGGCCACATCAGCGGCCTGCTGTTCCGTCTCGGGGTGAGAGATGTCGCGCACATGCAGGATCAGATTCGCCTCCAGCACCTCTTCCAGGGTGGCGCGGAAGGCGGCGACAAGCTGCGTCGGCAGATCGGAAATGAACCCCACCGTGTCCGACAGGATGACGCGCCGCCCCGAGGGCAGTTCCACCCCGCGCATCGTCGGGTCCAGCGTGGCAAAGAGCATGTCCTGGGCAAGAACTTCGGCCCCGGTCATGCGGTTGAACAGGGTCGATTTGCCCGCATTGGTATAGCCGACCAGCGCCACCACCGGAAACGGAACCTTGCGGCGCGAGGCGCGGTGCAACTCGCGGGTTTTCACCACACGGTCCAGCTGGCGCCTGATCCGGATCACCTGATCATCGATCGCGCGCCGGTCAGACTCGATCTGGGTTTCGCCGGGGCCGCCGACAAAGCCGAAGCCGCCGCGCTGCCGTTCAAGGTGGGTCCAGGCGCGCACAAGGCGGGTGCGCTGATAGCTCAGCGCGGCAAGTTCCACCTGCAACACGCCTTCGCGGGTCCGGGCACGGTCGGCAAAGATTTCCAGGATCAGCCCGGTCCGGTCCAGAAGCTTGACGCCCCATTCCTTTTCCAGGTTGCGCTGCTGCACCGGGCTGACCGGGCCGTCCACCAGGACAAGTCCAACCTCCAGCCCGGCCAGTCTGGCCTTCAGCGCGGCAACCTTGCCGGTTCCGAACAGCAGCCCCGGATGCGGCCGGTCAAGGCGAACAACCTCGGCCCCCGTCACCTCCATGTCCGGAAGGGCGGCGGCCAGCGATACGGCCTCGGCCAGCCCCAGTTCGGGCGCGCGCCGCGCCTTGCCGGACCGCGTGTCGGGATGCAGCACATAGGCACGCATCGGCACAGACCGCCTGTCGCGCGGATCGCGGCCAGGGGTGCGGAGATCATCGCCGTCGTCTTCGGGAAGATCAGAGATCAGTCTTCACCTTCATAAAGGTTGATCGGCGCGCCCGGCATGATGGTCGAGATCGCATGCTTGTAGACCAGCTGCGATTGCCCGTCCCTGCGCAGCAGCACGCAGAAATTGTCGAACCAGGTGATGACGCCCTGCAGCTTCACACCGTTGATCAGGAAGATCGTCACCGGAACCTTGGCCTTCCGGACATGGTTGAGAAACGCGTCCTGCAAATTCTGTTTATCGGCAGCCATCGGATTTTTACCCTTGTTCTCTGGCATCTTCTTGTTTGTTCTTCGTGCCGCCCCCTCGGGCCGGTGCCGGACGCGGAATGGATGAAGTATGATGCGGGACAGGCCAAGATTCCAGACCCAAAACAGGATATTTTCCCGTTCCGGTCAGCGCCGCCAGCTTTCAGGGGTCAAAAGGGCCAGAATTGCCAGGGTTTCCAGACGGCCAAGAACCATGGCGGCAGCCACCACGATCTTCGCGGCAGGGCCAAGGCTGTTGTAGGACAGGGGGGCCTCGGCCGCAACCGCAACCAGGGGGCCGGTCGTGGACAGGGCGGCGACGGCAAAGATCATGGCAGGTTCAAATTCCAGACCGGTCAGCGTCAGCGCCGCCATGACGATGGCAATCGAAATGGCAAAAAGCATGAAGAAGATCCAGGCGACATAGGCCCCCTCGCCGCGCAGACGCCGCGCCACCGCCCCGTCACCGCCGACGGAATTCGGATGGATCAGCAGTTCCACCTCGCGCTGCCCAAGCCTGTACAGGGCATAGACCCGCAGCAGCTTGACCCCGCCCGCCGTTGTGGCCACCCCGCCGCCGATCAGCGCAAGGCCCAGCAGGATCAGGCCGGACGACCCCGGCCCGGCCCAGTTGCGCGAGGCCCCCCAGTCCTGCGAGACAAAGCCCGTCGTGGTCAGGAAGGACAGCGTGGTGAAGACCGATCCCCACAGCGCCTGTGCCCCGTGAAGGGCGCTGGCAAGGGTGCCCTTTTCGTAGGGCCCTGTCCAATGCTGCAGGAACTGGACAAGCGGCAGCACCGCAAGGCAGATGACCGCCATCCTGACTTCCGGGTCCCGGTGGATGGGAACCACGGTGGATGACATGATGTTGCCGTAAAAGGCCCGCCGGCTGATCGCAAAGAACAGGAAGACAAAGATCATCGCCTCGCCCATCCCGCCCGAGGGGCTTTGCGCAACGCCGGTTCCCGGCGAAATGCCGCTGGTCGACAGTGTCGACATCGCATGGCACAGGGCCACAAGGCCGCCGTCCCCCGCTGTCAGAAGCAGGACCCACAACACCAGGGTCAGGCCCCCGTAGACCGGAAAGATCGCAAGGGCATAGCGCGTGATCCGTTCGGACGGATCGGCAATCCGGGTGATCTGCGACGTGCCATAGGTGCTGCGGCCCACCGCGCCGCCGGAAATCACCTCGAACCCGCCCAGGTTCAGCGGTGCCAGAATGGCAACCGCCGACAGCAGCACGAAAAACCCGCCCAGCCATCCCACCAGTGCCCGCCACAGATGCATTGATGCGGGCAGCCGCGCGGGATCATCATAAAGCGTGGCCCCCGTGGTGGTGAATGCGGACACCATTTCGAACCAGGCATTCAGGAAGGTGTCGTCGCGCAGCGCCTGGTGGAACGGTATTGCCAGCAGGACCGGCAGCACAAGATAGGCCGCCACAAGCGCCGTCAGATGGCTGCGCGCGGCGTTGCGCGGATGAAAGTTCGCCGTGGCAATGCCGATCATCGCCGTCAGCATCAAAAGCAGCACCGCCCCGTAGAAGAAGGACCGCGCGACATGAAGGTCGCGCAGCGTCAGGGCATGGGCGGCGGGCAGAAGCATGGCCAGCGCGCCGATCCCCATCAGGATCACCAGAAACGGCAGATCAAGGATGCGCCGCATCGCGGTGCCTTCAGAAAAAGTCGATGGAGACCTGCAACAGGCGCTCCACTTCCGGCACGTCTTTTGCCATGGCAAACAGGGCCACCACATCGCCTTCGGTGATGCGCAGCGATCCGGTGGGCTTGAGCACCGCCTCGCCCCGCAGCACGGCCCCGACCAGCACGCCTTCGGGAAACTCGATGTCGCGGATCGGCCGGCCGGCCAGCGGCGAAGTCGACAGAACCTGCGCCTCGATCACCTCGGCTTCGGCATCGCCGATGGAGTAGATGGCCCGCACCTTGCCATGGCGGACATGCCGCAGAATCGACGACACCGTGGTTGCGCGCGGGTTGATGTAGGCGTCAATGTCCAGCGGCCCCATCAGCGGCACCAGGGTGGGGTCGTTGACCAGGGCAATCGCCATCGGACAGCCCGCCGATTTCGCCCGCACCGCAACCAGCATGTTGGTCTTGTCGTCATCGGTCACCACAAGCACAGCATCGGCGCGGTCGATGTTCGCTTCCATCAGGATGTCGATATCCATGCCGTCACCGTTCAGCACGATGGTGCGCTGCAGCGTGTCGGCGGCGCGTTCCGCGCATTGCCGGTCCAGTTCGATGATCTTGACACGCACCCGGTCGGTGCGCGTTTCCAGCGCATGGGCCACCGCAAGGCCCACGTTGCCGCCGCCGACAATCACGATTCTTTCCTGCTTTTTGTTTGTCTTGCCAAATATTTCCAGCGTTCTGTTCACATCTTCGGTATGGCTGAAGACATAGATCTGATCTTCGGCGAACAGCTGATCCTCGGGGTCGGGCGCAAACAGGCGGTCCTCGCGGCGGATGCCCACGACAATGGCGCGCAGGGTCGAAAACAGGTCAGACAGCTGGCGCAGGGGCGTGTTGAGCACCGGGCATTCCTCGTCCAGCGCGATGCCCAGAAGCTGGGCCTTGCCCCCCATGAAACTTTCCGTGTCAAAGGCGGCAGGGGCTGCCAGCCGTTGCAGCGCCGCTTCGGCCACTTCGCGTTCCGGGCTGATCACCACATCGATGGGCAGGTTCTTTGTGCTGAAAAGATCGCCGTAGATAGCATCCAAGTAGCTTTGCGCACGCAGCCGGGCGATCTTGCGCGGGATCGAGAACACCGAATGGGCCACCTGACAGGTGACCATGTTCACCTCGTCGGAATGGGTTGCGGCAATGATCATGTCGGCATCGCGCGCGCCCGCCCGTTCCAGCACATCGGGGTAAGAGGCGAAACCGGCAACCCCCTGCACATCCAGGGTGTCGGTGGCGCGGCGCACCAGATCGGCATTGCTGTCGACCACCGTCACGTCGTTGTTTTCGCCCGACAGATGGCGTGCGATCTGCCAGCCGACCTGCCCCGCACCGCAGATGATCACCTTCATGCCGCATCCCTTTCAGGCCGTGACCCGTCCCATGGCAGAAGCGCCCTGCAGGGTCAATCTTGCGCGCCGTCAGTCTTCAAGGGCCTCTTCCTCTTCATCCTCCAGATGCGCCACGCGGGCACCGGCTTTTGATGTTGTCACAACACCCAGCGACTTCAGCTTGCGGTGCAGGGCAGATCGTTCCATGCCCACAAAGCTGGCCGTCCGGCTGATGTTTCCGCCAAAGCGGTTGATCTGGGTCAGCAGATACTCACGCTCGAACAACTCGCGCGCCTCGCGCAGCGGCAAGGTGGCCAAGGCGCCGCCCAGCAACATCCGACCGTCCGATTCGACCGTCTCTTCCCGGCCCGGCAGTTCCCTGGCCTCGATCGCGCCATTGCTTTCGCCAAGAATCAGAACGCGTTCCATCACGTTGCGCAACTGGCGCACATTGCCGGGCCACTGCATGGTCTGCAACATGGCCTCGGCTTCCGGTGTCAGTTCGCGTGCGGGCAAGCCCTGGGTGCGGTGAAACATCGACACGAAATGCCGGGCCAGTTCGGGAATATCCTCGCGGCGGTCCTCCAGCGCGGGAACGGCAATGGGCACGACGTTCAGACGGTCGTACAATTCCTGCCGGAACCTGCCCTGGGCGATGTCCTGCTTCAGATCGCGAGTGGTCGAGGAGATGACGCGCAGGTCCACCCGGACCTTGTCGGTTCCGCCAGAGCGTGAAAACTGCTGTTCCACCAGAACGCGCAGAATTTTCGACTGTGTTCCCAGGGGCATTTCGGCCACCTCGTCGAAATAGACAACGCCGCCGTGCGCCTGTTCCAGAAGTCCCTGTTCGATGCCGCGCTCGGCACTTTCGCGGCCGAACAGAACCTCTTCCATGCGCTCCGGCTCGATCGTGGCGGAAGAGACAGAGACAAAGGCAGCCGCCGCCCGGTTGGACTGGGCATGGATGAAGCGTGCCGCCAGTTCCTTGCCGCATCCCGCCGGTCCGGTCAGCATCACCCGGCCGTTCGATTTCGCCACTTTCTCAAGCTGTGTCTTCAACCCTTTGAAGGCCGTGGAATTTCCCAGCATCTCGGCCGCGGTGACTTCGCGGCGGCGCAGATCGCTGTTTTCGCGGCGCAGGCGCGACGTTTCCATCGCCCGCGACACCACCACCATCAGCTGGTCGATGTTGAACGGCTTTTCGATGAAATCATAGGCACCCTGCCGGATCGCGGCCACCGCAATCTCGATGTTGCCATGCCCCGAAATGATCACCACCGGCACATCAGGGTTGGACCGTTTCACCGTCTTGAGAATGTCGATCCCGTCCATACGGCTGTCTTTCAGCCAGATGTCCAGAATCATCAGTGCGGGCGCTTCGGCGTTGATTTCGGCCATGCAGCTGTCGGAATTGCCTGCAAGACGCACCGTATAGCCTTCATCCCGCAGGATATCCCCGATCAGCTCGCGGATGTCGCGTTCATCGTCAACGATCAGAATACTGCTCATGTTTCCGTCCCTTTGGCCTTAGCGGGCCGCATTCCGTGCCCCGCGGTCCCGCGCCGGGCGCGGGCTGCGGGGCAGTCTGATTTCGGCCATTGCCCCCGCATGGGACTGGCCGCCGAACATCTCTGCATCCTGAAGGGTCAGGGTGCCGCCATGTTCCTCGATGATCTTCCTGACAATGGGCAGACCGAGGCCGGTTCCCTTTGCCCGCGTCGTCACATAAGGCTCGAACAGGCGCGCGCGGTCTTCGGGCAGGCCCACGCCATTGTCGGCAACCTGGATCGAAACGGCGTCAGGCCCGACCCGAAGCGTGACCCGGATTTCGGGCACAAGATCATCCGGCGCACCTTTTTCCTTCAGGCTTTCAATGGCTTCCCCTGCATTCTTGATAAGGTTTGTCAAGGCTTGGGAGATCATCGTCGCATCCACGTCCATCAGCACGGGATCGTCGGGCAGATCGGCCCGGATCCGCACATCGGGCTGTCCGGATTCCTGCAGCACAACCGCGTCGCGCAGGATGGCAACCAGGTCTTCCTCGCGTCGGTCCGGTTCAGGCATGCGGGCAAACTTCGAAAACTCGTCGACGATCCGCCGCAGATCGTTGGTCTGCCGCACGATCACATCCGTATACTGGTCAAGATCGGCGGCAGCGGCATCCCCGACCAGCGGGCGGAACTTGCGCCTGATGCGTTCGGCCGACAGCTGGATCGGCGTCAGCGGGTTCTTGATTTCATGGGCGATGCGCCGCGCGACATCGCCCCAGGCCGCCATGCGTTGCGCGCTGACCAGATCGGTCACGTCATCAAAGGCCACGACATAACCCTCGGGCGCGCCCTGTTCATTGCGCCGCACGGTCATGCGCACCAGCAGGCTTTCCAGCTTGCCGCGCCGCGACAGGCGCAGTTCTTCCTGCACCGCCCCGCCGTCATTGTCACGCAGGCGGGCGAACAGGGCCGAGAATTCGGGAACCGCCATTTGCAGCGACAGTTCGGTGTTGACGGCAGAAAGCTCCAGCAGCCGGGTCGCCGCAGGGTTGATGAAATCCACCCGCCCGCCCGCATCGAGGCCGATGACACCTGCGGTGACGTTTGACAGCACCGAATCAAACAGGCGGCGGCGGGTTTCCGTCTGGTTGTGGCCGTCCACAAGGGCTTCGCGCTGGCCCTTGAGCTGGCGCGTCATCTGGTTGAACAGCCGGCCCAGCACTGCAATTTCATCATCGCCGTCTTCTTCGGGCACCTGCACGTCAAGATCACCGCCACCGACGCGCTGCGCGGCCCCGGCAAGCCTGCCGACCGGGCGCGACAGCCGTTCTGCAAACCACAGCCCCAGCCAGACTGCCGCCAGAATGAGGATGATCGCAAACCCGAGGTACAGCAGGCCGAACTCGAACAAAAGCCGCCCGCGTTCGGATTCAAGCTGATGATACAGCCGGACGGTTTCCCGCGTTTCATCCAGCAGGCCAAGAAGCGAGCCGTCGACCGTTCTGGTAACCTGCAACAGCCGGTCCGCAAAGGCGTCCAGCCGGACAAGCGCGCGGAATTCGTTGTTCTTCCAGTCTTCGATGATGACGGTTTCGCCCTGATTCGCCGCGGCAATCTGCTCGGCCGTCGGGGGCTCGAAATCGAAAAGGTAGGAATTGTCGCCCCGCGCCCTGATGCCACCTTCGCCGTCAATCACATAGGCCTCGCGCAGGCCGCGCTGGATCTGGGCCTGGGCATTGGTCAGAAGCAGCCGCAGGTCCCCGTCCCTGATCATGATGTTGGCTTGCCGCTGCTGGTTCAGAAAGGTCGCAAGGGCTTCGGCATCCTGTGTCAGATCGCGCTGGTGTTCATTGCGGTAGGCCTCGGCCGCGCGCAGGGATGATCCGACCACCTCGCGGACGCGCTGCGAAAACCACCCCTCCAGACCGACGTTCACCGTCAGCACCGCAAAGATCGCAACCAGAACCGTGGGCATCAGGGCAATCAGGGCGAAAACGCCGGTCAGACGCAGATGAAGCCGCGAACCGGCAGATCGGGCGCGCCGGGCGGCAATCATCCGGGCAACCCGGGCCAGCACAAGCGTTGCCACGACAAGGATGTAGACAAGATCGGCCAGCAGCACGAGCCGAAGCGCCGGCGAGTTCGCCGTCTGGTTCAGCGGACCCAGCGTCAGGAAGGTGGCGATCGCCAGTGCAGGCCCCAGAACCACCAGTCCAAGCGTTGCCCAGGTCTGAACGCGGCGGCGCCTGCGCAACCGGTTCAGCCGGAGCCAGGTGTTGCCTTGCGCCACACGCTCCAATCGCACATGCCCTTTATCCGGGATCGCCGCGCGACCCACCCGCCATATCTTGTGGTTTCCGGTTGGCTGACGCCAGCCTGCCACTTTTCTGTGGCGGTTTTACATCAGCTTGCGGCGGCGAGTCACGCGAATATCAAGGTCTGTGATCTTCTTGCGCAGGGTATTGCGGTTGATGCCCAGCAGGTCGGCGCATTTCGCCTGATTGCCGGCGGTTGCATCCAGCGCAATCTCGATCAGCGGCAGTTCAACCTCGCGCAGGATGCGCTGATAGACACCGGCCGGCGGCAGGGCACCGCCGTGCAGATCAAAATAGCGTTTCAGGTGTCTGGCGACACTGGCCGACAGCTTTTCGCCTTCACCGCCGCCCTTCAGCGGTTCCATCGCAGGCTGGTTGCCCAGCACGGCCTCCACCTCGGGCCGGGTGATCTCGGCCTCGGCCGAGGTGACCATCAGGCGGCGCAGCGTGTTTTCCAGCTGCCGCACATTGCCGGGCCAGGAATAGGCGCGCACCAGATCGCGGGCATCCGGGGCAAGGCGGCGCAGGCCGGCAAGGTCGCGCTCGCCCCTGGCCAGAAAGCAGTCGGCCAGAAGAGGGATGTCATCCACCCGCTCGCGCAGGGCCGGCACATGCAGGGTGACACCGCCCAGACGATAGAACAGATCCTGCCGGAACGCGCCTGAGTCCATCCGTGCCGACAGATCAGCCTGAGAAGTTGCCATGATGCGCGGGGCCTTGTCGCTCGGAATATCGAGCATCCGCACGATCCGCGCCTGTGCGTCATCGTCATAATCGGCCACTTCATCGAACACCAGACTGCCGCCGCGCACCCGCGACAGCAGGGTCACCGGGCCGTCCACCCCGGCAAGGTCGCTGGCCTGGACCACGACGAAGGGCAAGGTGCGCCGGTCGGAAAAATCGTGGATCGCCCGCGCGATCAGCGATTTTCCGGTTCCTGATTCGCCGGTGATCAGCACCGCAAGGTCGGTGTTCATCACCCGCGCCACCAGCCGGTACAGCGCCTGCATCGCCGGGGTGCGCCCCACCAGCGGCAGGTCATCCGCCGCTTCGCGCGGCTCTGCCTTGCGGGCCACGGCGCGGCGCTTTTGATCCAGCGCGCGGGCGGACCGCTTCATCAGATCGGGAAGGTCGAAGGGTTTGGGCAGATAGTCATACGCCTCTGCCTCGGCGGCCTGGATGGCGGTCATGATGGTGTTCTGCGCCGAAATCACGATCACCGGCAGGCCCGGCCGCAGCCTGCCGATCCGCGGCAGGGCTTCCAGACCGTTGCCGTCGGGCATGATCACATCAGAGATGACCAGATCGCCCTTCCCCTCTTCAACCCAGCGCATCAGGGTCATCAGCGAGGATGTGGCATGCACCTTGCAGCCCGCGCGCGTCAGGGCCTGGGTCAGGACCGTGCGGATCGTGCGGTCATCATCCGCGACCAGAACTGTGCCGTCCATCTATCTGCTCTCCTGTCCTGCGGCTTGGGCCTGGTCCTTCGACACCACGGGAAGCGATACCCTGAACACGGTGCGCCGTGGAACCGAATCGACGGCAATCCAGCCGCCATGTTCCGCGATGATCTTCGACACCAGCGCAAGGCCCAGCCCGGTGCCGTTTTCGCGCCCGCTGACGAAGGGGTCAAAGATGTCGTCCGCGATCCCGGCGGGAATGCCGGGGCCGTCGTCGATCACCTCAACCTGCAACGGCAGGGCCTTGCCCGGCCCGTCGCGGTGCCTTATCCGCAGCGACAGGTCGTAAAAGGTGCGCAGCCGGATGGTGCCGCCATGGCACCCCGCCGCCTCGGCGGCATTCTTGATCAGGTTCAGGAAGACCTGCATCAGCTGATCCGGATCGGCAAAGGTGGCGGGAAGCGATGGATCGTAATCCTCGACGATGGTCATGTTGGCGGCAAAACCGACGACGGCCGATTTGCGGGCGCGGTCCAGCGCATCATGGATGTTGACCGGGCGGCGGTCGGGCGGGCGCAGGTTGCCGAACTGTTCCACCTGTTCCAGCAGCTTCACGATCCGGCGCGTTTCCTCTACGATCAGATCGGTCAGCTCGCGGTCAGAGGCCCCAAGCCCCATCGACAAAAGCTGCGCTGCCCCGGCAATCCCGGCCAGCGGATTCTTGATTTCATGGGCCAGCATTTCGGCCATGCCGATGGCCGATCTGGCGGCCGTGGTCACGTTCATCGACCGCCCCAGACGGTCGGCGATTTCGCGCGGAGAGATCAGCAGCAGCACGATGTCGGGGGTGTCGTGCATCGGGGCGATCTGGATGTTGCACTGCACCGGCGGGCGTTCGCCCGTTGTCACATCGACATCGTTGATGAACAGTGCAGACTGGTTGGCCCGTGCGCGCGCCAGGGCTTCGTCCATCGGGGCATCGATGTGCAAGCGGTCAAAGGCGGGCACGCCGGACAGGGATCTGGACGACGCGTTCAAAAAGGTCTCTGCCGCCGGGTTGACCGCAGCGATCCTGCCGGCACGGTCGATCAGAAAGGCCGGAACCGGCAACGAGGCCCAGATGACGCCGGGGACAGGATGGGGGGGCCGGTCGTCTGTCATGCCGCCGCCCGATCCTGTTCGCCGAAGGCGGCACGCAGGGTGCGGATCACCTGCGCCGGGCTGTCCGCCGTCAGGACCGGGCCGCGCAGGGCCGTCAGGCCCGCCTCCTGCAGGTACCAGCCCAGATGCTTGCGGGCGACCTTGACGCCCAGGTCTTCGCCATAAAAGGCCAGCATCGCCTGATAATGCCCGATCACCAGATCCGCCAGCGCATCGCCCTTTGGCACCACCGGTGCCGGCGTGCCGAACAGGGCGGCCGCGATCTGGGCCAGACGCCAGGGTGCCCCCTGTGCGCCGCGCCCGATCATGACGCCCGCCGCAGCGGAAAGCGCCAGCGCCCGCGCGGCACCGGCCGCATCGGTGATGTCGCCATTGGCGATGACGGGGATTTGCACCGCCCCGGTCACGGCCCGGATCGCCGCCCAGTCGGCGGCTCCGCCATAGAACTGGCAGCGCGTCCGCCCGTGGATCGTAACCATCCTGATGCCGGAAGCTTCCGCGCGTTGTGCCAGAAGGGGCGCGTTCCGTCGCCCGTCATCCCAGCCAAGCCGGGTCTTCAGGGTGACAGGCACCGAAACCGCGCCGACCACGGCATCGATCAGGGTCAGCGCATGGTCCAGGTCCTTCATCAGCGCCGATCCGGCATAGCCGTTCGTCACCTTCTTTGCCGGGCAGCCCATGTTGATGTCGATCACCCGCGCCCCCTGCCCTTGCAGGTATTTCGCGGCCTCTGCCATCCAGTACGGGTCGCGCCCGGCAATCTGCACCGAGGTTGCCGCCTGATCAAAGCCAAGCCCGGCCCGGGCGCGCGCCAGCGGGCGGGCCTGAACCACCTCCTGGCTGGCCACCATCTCGCTTACCACCAGACCGGCCCCGAAAGAGGCGACCAGACTGCGGAACGGCAGATCGGTGATCCCGGCCAGCGGGGCCAGCAGCACCGGGGGGTCAATCAAGACCCCTGCAGTGCCGGATGCCAGCAGAATGGACAAATGCTTAATCCTTGTGCGATGCCAAGGAGCTACCCCGCGCCGCCCGCAAATACAACAACGGCGCAGACCCGGCGGGCAGGTCAGGCGCATATGCCTGTTTTTTGGGCAATCCGCCCGGACCCAACGCTGCATTGTCAGGCTTTCGCCGTTCCCGTAGAACAGGCCACGGCAAGACGGGGGCACCATGACAGTCGCGGCCATCATCGTTGCGGCAGGGCGCGGCACGCGGGCGGGCGGCGCGGTTCCAAAGCAATGGCAGCCGCTGGCAGGCAAACCCGTGGTCGCGCACAGCATCCTGGCCTTCGGCGGTATCGCGGACCATGTGATCCTGGTTGTTCACCCCGATGACAGGGCCTTTGCGGCCCCCCTGGGCGTGCCGCTGGTCGCAGGCGGTGCGACGCGCGATGCCTCGGTGCGCAACGCGCTGGAATATCTGTCGGGAAGCGGCGTCACCCGCGTGCTGATCCATGACGGGGCGCGTCCGCTGGTGTCGCGCGCGCTGATCGCGCGGCTGGTCGCAGCCCTTGACCGGTCGGTTGCGGCAGCCCCTGCGGTGCCGGTCACCGATGCCCTGTGGCGCGGGCGTGACCTGCACGTGACCGGCACGCAGGACCGCACCGGGCTGTGGCGGGCGCAGACGCCGCAGGCCTTTCACTTTGACGCCATCCTGGCCGCCCACCGCGCCCATCCGGGCGGTGCCGCCGACGATGTGGAAGTTGCGCGCGCGGCAGGTCTTGACGTGGCGATCGTCGAGGGCGACGAGGATAACCTGAAGCTGACCTTTGCCGCCGATTTCGCAAGGGCCGAGCTTATCCTGAAGGGGCGCGGCATGGACATACGGGTGGGCAACGGCTTTGACGTGCATGCCTTCGGGCCGGGCGATCATGTCTGGCTGTGCGGAACAAGGGTGCCCCATGGCAGGGGGCTGGTGGGGCATTCGGATGCGGATGTCGGCATGCATGCCCTGACCGATGCCATTTACGGTGCCCTGGCAGAGGGCGATATCGGCCAGCATTTTCCGCCGTCCGACCCGCAGTGGAAAGGGGCGCAAAGCGATGTCTTCCTGCGCCACGCCGCCGCCCGCGCCGCCGCGCGCGGCTTTGCCATATCGCATGCCGATGTCACCCTGATCTGCGAGGGGCCGAAGATCGGGCCCCATGCGGCGGCGATGCGCGAGGCGCTGGCGGCGATTCTGGGCCTTGCCCCCGACAGGATCAGCGTCAAGGCCACCACGTCAGAGCGGCTGGGATTCACCGGCCGTGAAGAGGGGATCGCAGCCCTGGCCACGGCCACGCTGGTGGCGGCATGATGCGGCTGATCTGCATCGTCTTCGGCACGGGCCTGCTGCGCCCGGCGCCGGGCACCTGGGGATCAGCCCTGGCCATCGCACTGGGCATGGTGATCTTGCGTTATCTGGGTTTTCCGGTTCTGGTGCTGGCCACCGCCGCCGTCACCGCCCTGGGGTTCTGGGCCGTCAGCCGCGAACTGGCGGCAACCCCCGATGCCGATCCGTCCGAGATTGTCATCGACGAAGTGGCGGGCCAGTGGCTGACGCTGCTGTTTCCCGCCGCCGCCTTCTGGGCGCGCGGGTTCGAAGGCTGGCTGCCCTGGCCCGCGCCGGTTGCCGCATTTCTGTTCTTCCGCCTGTTCGACATCTGGAAGCCCTGGCTGGTCGGGCGCGCGGATGCAAAGCCCGGCTGGCAGGGGGTCATGCTGGATGATCTGTGGGCGGGGCTGTTTGCGGGGATCGCCACGCTGGCCGCCGCCGGAATTGCCCACGGGGTGCTGATGTGACCGGGGCCGAGGCGCTTTTGGCCCTGGCGCGCCGCAGGGGCGCGAAAATCGCCACCGCCGAAAGCTGTACCGGCGGGCTGATCGCCGGGGCCATCACCGGTGTTGCCGGATCGTCCGACATTTTCGACCGGGGGTTTGTCACCTATTCCAACGCGGCCAAGTCCGACATGCTGGGGGTGCCTGCGGCCAGGCTGCGCCGCTTCGGCGCGGTGTCTGAAGAGGTGGCGCGGGACATGGCCGAAGGCGCCCTTGCGCGGTCTGCCGCAGACCTTGCGGTGTCGGTCACCGGCATCGCCGGCCCCGGCGGGTCACGGCACAAGCCGGAAGGCCGGGTGTGCTTTGGTCTTGCCGCAACCGGCGCGGAAACGCGGACCGAGACGGTGGACTTTGGCCCGCTGGGACGCGCAGAGGTGCGCCGGGCAACGGTGGACCATGCGCTTGAGATGTTGCAGCGCGCTCTGCGCGGGGCCGACCGGGCGTGATCTGCGCCTTGTCGCGCGGACAGCGTCCCGTCAACACGCGCGGGTGATCGACCGGCGCATCTGTGAACGAAACACAAAGGTTTTGCTTGCGCGTGCTGAATTCGTGACTATTGCTTTGGGTGTGTTGAAGGCTGCGGCACCTTGCGATCTGTCCGCAGGTGATGCTGTTGTTGGAAAGGATCAGGAGTGTGCGGCCCATGAGTAAACTTGTGCATCGCAAATGTCGGACTGTCGTTGCCTTGGGCGCAATGGCGCTGCTGGTCGGGGGGTGTTCGGGATCAAGCGAGTCCAAGGACAATTTCGTGATCAGGCCGATCCCGTCCTTCGCGGCAACCAATGAACTTAGCCAATCGCTGTTCCAGAAACAAACAGGCGTTGAAAAGACGCAATTGGCAAGGCTTCCTGATGTTGGAACCGCGACCTACTTGGGGGCAGCCTCTTACGTGACCAGTTCGGAAAGGCTTGTCGACAAGAAATACCCGGAATACGAGCAAATCATTATAAGTGATCCTGAATACGTTTCAAGGGTTAGGTTGGTGGCTGACTTTGCCAGCGATTCTGTTAGTGGCGATTTGGACAGTTTTCGTGATTCAGGAAACGGGTCCCGTCGAATAGATATCAAACTAGAAGGCGGAACAATAGGAACGAGTGACTTTGGCAATGATGCTGTGTTCGGGGGCACGCTAAGCGGGACGAATATCGTGGGGGAGGAAACTTTAAACTTCACCGGTAATATTGCGGGTCAGTTCCTTGGGGCAAGGGGCGATATGATACTTGGCTCTGTTGGCTTTAACGATGGGTTCACCGGTAAGGGTAGCCCAATAGTCGGGGTGTTCACGGCAGAACAGCCCTGAAGCCGATCACGGACAGCATGAAGATCATGCATCTTGTCCGGCTTTTCTGTGCCATCTTTGTTGTCTTCTGTTCGGCGGGGCTGTCGCTTGCCCAGACGGCGGGCAACTTTGCACGGGACTGGCAGGGATCGTTCTTTTCCGTTTCGCCGCGGCTGGTGTTCTATACCCTGATTCAACGGGCGGTGCCCGGAACCGAAGGCGCGGTGGCGGCTTTGGCACAGGGCTTTGGCTTTCTGCACCAGACAGGCCAGGGCCTTCAGCGCGCCTGGAACGTCACAAGCGTTCAGCCGGTTCTGACCTACAGCCCCAATATCAATGGCGGGCTTGCCGGGGAAACATTCACCATCGGTGGGCTTGTCTTCAAGATCGATCCCGAATACCGCGCCGTCGCGGGGCCGGTTGTCGGCGGCGCGTTTTCGCGGTCCATCGGGTGGAGCATCGGCAGCGGACAGACCCTGTCGGTTGCCGGAAATGTCGAAGTTGTCTATTCCCCGGACCATGACATCAGCAGGACCAAGGCGAACGGTCAGGCCTGTTTCCGCTCTTACCTGCAGGAATGGCGCTTTCTTGACCTTTGCGGTGGCGCATTCTATGAAAAGGCCGATCTGAGCGAGACCGACGGCTCTTTCGTCAGCGCGAACTTTGCGCGGCTTTTCTCGGCGCGAAACGGAACCGGGCTGGCCAATGCCTTGATCAGCCGCGAATTCCAGCAGAATTACCAGAAGACATCCCTTTCGGCCGGCGTCGAGCGTTATTTTGACGGGCGCGGTGTCATAACAGCGCGCGTCGCCCTGGGCGAAGAGATCAAGGGCGAAAACACCCTGCTTTATGGTGGGTATCTGTCTTACGGGCAGCTTGTGCTTGGGGTCGGAACCAATATCGGCCTGTCCTATGAACGCGAAGGCGGGGATGTGTTTTTTGGAAAGGACCGGAACGATAACGTCATAACCCTGGATCTGACCGGCCAGATCAACCCGAACCTCAGCGCCACCTTTTCGGTGGAAAACCGCCAGTCCAGCATCGATCTGTTTGAAGGTGTCACGTTCAGCCTCGATCTGAACATTCTCAGTCTGCGGTTCTGATCCGCTCAGCCGCCGTAAAGCGCCGCCGCGCGCCGCTCGAACGCGCGGACAACGCGCTGCATCGCGTCGTTGAACACCACGCCGATGATCCCCTGCAGGATCGCATTGCGAAACTCGAAATCAACAAAAAACTCCACCTCGCAGCCGCCCTCGGGCCGGTCGCGGAAGGCCCAGAACGATTTCATCCTGCGGAAGGGGCCGTCCAGATATTCGGTATCGATCCGCTTCTTGCCCGGCCACAGCGTGACGCGGCTTGTGAATGTCTCGCGGAACACCTTGAAGGAAATCACCAGGTCCGCCTCCATCACCTCGCCCTCCGGCACGGGGCGGCGGGCGGTGATGCGGGCGGCAGAGTTCCAGGGCAGAAATTCGGGATAGCGGGCGACATCCGCCACCAGATCATACATCTGCTGCGCGCTGTAGGGCAGCGCCTTTGTCTCGTGATGGGTTGGCAAAGGCCCCCTCCGCAGGCGTGACTCGATGCTGGCTTTTCGTTAAACGGGCTGGGGAAATCAAGGGGCCGCCATGCCGCAACCCACGTACGTGATCGATGAACTGATTTCGGCCAAGTCGATTGCGGCCCGCGTCGAGACGCTGGCCCGCGACATAACACAGCACTTCAGCGGTACCGACAAGCTGATCGTGGTGGGTCTGCTGCGCGGATCCTTCGTGTTCATCGCCGATCTGGTGCGTGAAATCGATCTTCCGGTCGAGGTCGATTTTCTGGAGGCCTCGTCTTACGGCGATGGCATGGAAAGCTCCCGCGAGGTGCGCATCCTCAAGGACCTGCGCGGCGAAATCGCGGGGCGCGACGTGCTGGTGGTTGAAGACATCGTCGATACCGGCTTCACGCTGAGCCATGTCGTCCGGCTGCTGCAAAGCCGCGAACCCAAACGGCTGGAGGTTTGCGCGCTTCTGGACAAGCCGACGCGCCGCGAGGTTGACATCCGCGCCACCTGGACTGGCTTTGTGATTCCGGACGAATTCGTTGTCGGCTACGGCATTGATTTTGCCCAGCGCAACCGGAACCTGCCCTTCATCGGCAAGGTCAGGTTCACCTGACCGCAAGGTGCCCCTGCCCTTCGCCCGGCCCGTCGCCGAAGCTCCGCAGGATTTACCCGAAAGGTGGCGGGCGCCCTGCCCGGGATACCGCCGCCGGCGGCGCAGGGCCGGCCAGGCGGCGGCAGGGCCGCACGGCGCGCGCGCGCGGGGCTTGCGCCGCCTGCCACAGGGCCTATCGTCAAGCCAAAGGTCAAGGCGGGCCTGCCATCGCCGGCGGGAGTAAGAAAGGGGCAGCCATGCGCCATATACTGTCGGGGCTGGGTCTGGTGGCGCTGCTCGGCCTTGGGGTGGCCTATGTCATCACCCGGCCGCAAAGGTCTGATCCGGCCACCCTTGCGGGTCTGACCGGCGATCCGGTTCATGGCGAGATGGTGTTCTGGGCCGGGGGCTGCGCCTCCTGCCACGCGGCCCCCGGTGCCGAAGGTGAGGCGCGCCTTGTGCTGGCGGGGGGCCTGCGGCTTTCAACTGCGTTCGGCACCTTCATTGCACCCAACATTTCCCCCGATGCGGCGCAGGGGATCGGGGCGTGGACAGTCGAAAACCTTGACACCGCAATGCGCCACGGCACCTCGCCACGGGGGCAGCACTATTTTCCGGCCTTCCCCTATACCTCTTATGTCCATGCAACACCGCAGGACGTGGCGGACCTGCACGCTTTCCTGATGACCCTGCCCGCCTCGGACCGCGCCAGCGCACCCCATGAGATCGGCTTTCCCTTCAACCAGCGGCTGCTTCTGGGGGGATGGAAGCTGCTGAATGCGGGGGCCGGATGGGTGGTGACCGGCGATCTGACGGCAGAGGAAACGCGCGGGCGCTACCTTGTCGAAGGGCTGGGGCATTGCAGCGAATGCCACACGCCGCGCGGCGTGCTGGGGGGGCGCGACCTGTCGCGCTGGCTGGCGGGCGGGCCGAACCCGGAAGGTCAGGGCAGGATTCCCAACATCACCCCGGCGCATCTGACCTGGACCGCGTCCGAAATCGCCGAATATCTGAAAAGCGGCTTCACGCCAGACTATGACTCCGCTGGCGGATCAATGGCTGCGGTGGTGACCAACCTGTCGCACCTGCCCGATACCGACCGGCAGGCGATTGCGGCCTATCTGGCCCATGTCCCGCCGCTTCCCTGAGGGCGGCACAGGGCGCGGCAGGCACGCCTTGCCGGTGCCTTTCGCGGTTGACTCGCCAAGGATTTCGCGCGCTTGCTGCGCAATCGAGGCAGATTGTTTCCCATGTCAGATCAGACCACCCCGGCCGCGCCGGCACATGACACCACGGTTCTGCCGATCATCGCGGCTGTGGCGCTGTGCCACCTGCTCAATGACCTGATGCAATCGCTGATCCCGGCGATCTATCCGCTGCTGAAAGGCGAACTTGCGCTCAGCTTCGGGCAGATCGGCCTTGTCACCTTCGTGTTTCAGGGCACGGCCTCGGTGCTGCAACCCCTGGTCGGCCTTTACACCGACCGCCGGCCCCTGCCCTTTTCCCTGGTTTTCGGCATGGGTCTGACGCTGTCGGGTCTGGTCGTGCTGGCACATGCGCACAGTTTTCCGATGCTGCTTGTCGCGGTGGCGCTGGTTGGCTGCGGCAGTTCCGTGTTTCACCCCGATTCCAGCCGCATCGCCCGCCTTGCCGCCGGGCGCAGGCCGGGCTTCGCCCAGTCCTTCTTTCAGGTCGGCGGCAATGCCGGATCGGCGCTGGGGCCACTGCTTGCGGCCTTTATCGTGGTGCCGTTCGGCCAGATCAGCGTGCAATGGTTCGCCCTGGTCGCGCTGGCCGGAATGGCGGTGCTGTTCGGCGTGGGCCGCTGGTATGGCTCCGAAGGCCGGGCACGCATGACCGCCGCGCGCAACCGCCCGCGCGGACCGGGCTTTCCCCGGCCGGTGGTGCGGCGCGCCCTGCTGGTGCTGATTGCGCTGACGTTTTCCAAATTCGTCTATATGGGTGCCTATTCCAGCTATTTCACCTTCTACCTGATCGAACATTTCGGCCTGTCGGTGGCCGGGGCCCAGATCAGCCTGTTCATCTTTCTGGCCGCTGTCGCCTTTGGCACCATCATCGGCGGCCCCATCGGCGACCGGATCGGGCGCAAGCGGGTGATCTGGGTGTCGATCCTTGGCGTTGCCCCGATTGCCCTGCTGATTCCCCATGTCGGGCTGGCGGGCACGGTAACGCTCAGCGCCCTGGCCGGACTGATCCTTGCCTCCGCCTTCCCGGCGATCATCGTCTTTGCCCAGGACCTGATGCCGGAAAAGGTCGGCATGGTGGCCGGGCTGTTCTTTGGCCTTGCCTTTGGCATGGGCGCGCTGGGGGCGGCAGCCATCGGCATGATTGCGGACGCCACCTCGATCACCCATGTGTTCGGGCTGATCTCTTTCCTGCCGCTGATCGGTGTGCTTGCCATCTTCCTTCCCGAAGTGAAGCACTAGGCGGCGTGCCGGTCCGCCCACAGGGGTCAGACACCGGCAAGCGCCGTACCGGGTCAGGCCCGCCCCAGTTTCGCCAGCCGCGCCGCCCGCAGCCGCACGAAATCCGCACCGGCATGGTAAGACGACCGTGTCAGGGGCGTGGCCGACACCATCAGGAACCCCTTGCCATAGGCAGCCATCTCATAACCCCTGAATTCGTCGGGCGTCACGAAACGGTCGACGCGGTGGTGCTTGGGCGTGGGTTGCAGATATTGCCCGATGGTCAGAAAATCGACATCCGCCGCGCGCATGTCATCCATCACCTGCAGAACCGACTGGCGGTCCTCGCCCAGGCCCACCATGATGCCTGATTTGGTGAACATCGCAGGGTCAAGTTCCTTGACCCGCTGCAACAGGCGCAGCGAATGGAAATAGCGCGCGCCGGGGCGCACCTCCGGATACAGGCCCGGCACGGTTTCCAGGTTGTGGTTGAACACATCGGGCCGCGCCGCAACCACCGTTTCCAGCACGCCGGGCGCGCATTTCAGAAAGTCGGGCACCAGAACCTCGATGGTCGTTTCCGGCGCGCGGTGGCGGATTGCGCGGATGGTCCGGGCGAAATGCTCGGCCCCACCATCTTCCAGATCGTCCCGGTCAACCGAGGTCACCACCACATGGTTCAACCCAAGCTCAGCCACCGCATGGGCGACCCGGCCCGGCTCAAACGCATCCAGCGCCTGCGGCCTGCCGGTGGCCACGTTGCAGAAGGTGCAGCCGCGCGTGCAGATCTCGCCCATGATCATCATGGTGGCGTGACCCTGGCTCCAGCATTCGCCGACATTGGGGCAGCCCGCCTCTTCGCAGACCGTCACCAGCTTTTGCGCGCGGATGATGTCGCGCGTGGCTTTGTACCCCCGGCTGACCGGGGCCTTGACCCGGATCCAGTCCGGTTTCTTCGGCTGCGCGGCATCGGCGCGATGCGCCTTTTCGGGATGGCGCTGTTCGGGCACAGAAAGATCACGCACTGCTTTTTCCCCTGACGCGCGCATTGTGCACAGATATGCTTCTTGCAGCCGCAAGGCAACCGGGGGCGTGAGGCAACCGGGAACGAAGAAGAAAACCGGTGCAGTCACGACGTGACCGGGCACCGACCAAGGAGGGAACATGTCAAAGAAACTGATTGCCGAAGCGCTGGGAACCTTGATCCTTGTGCTGTTCGGCTGCGGCGCTGCGGTGATCGGGCAGAAGGTTGTCGGTGCGGACGGCGTCATGGTCGGCATCGGATATGCCGGCATCTCGCTTGCCTTCGGCCTGTCGATCGTGGCTGCGGCCTATGGTCTGGGCGCGATCTCGGGTGCGCATCTGAACCCGGCGGTGTCGCTTGGGATGGTGACGGCCGGCCGGATGAGCACCGGCGACTTCCTGGGCTATGCCGCAGCACAGATCGCCGGGGCGATCATCGGCGCGGCGATCCTTTACATCATCGCCAGCGGTGCCCCCGGTTGGGGTGGCAATATGGGCACGAACGGCTGGGGCGAAGGCTATGGCGGCGGCTACAGCATGACCGCAGCGCTGGTCTTTGAATTCGTGATGACCTTCATCTTTGTCACCGTGATCCTGGGCGCGACCGGACCGGGCGCGGCTGCGGGATTTGCGGGCCTTGCGATCGGGCTGACGCTGGCGGCGATCCATCTGGTCGGCATCCACGTTACCGGCGTGTCGGTGAACCCGGCCCGGTCGATCGGCCCGGCCCTGTTCGAGGGGGGGCGCGCGCTGTCGCAACTCTGGCTGTTCATTGTCGCCCCCCTGGCGGGCGGCGCGGTGGCGGGCCTTGTCCATGCCGCCGGTCTGACCCGCGCCGGGGACTGATCTGGCTTTGCGGGATGCACCCTGGCGCGCGGCCTTTTGGCCGCGCGCCAGGGAACCTTGCGCTTTATCGGGACGGGCAGGCAACAGGCCCTTCCAAAGTGACCGGTGTCATGCTTTGCAGACCGTCATGCCCTTGCCCGACCTGATCATCGCCCTGACGGTGCTGCTGCTGACACCGGGGCCAACCAACACGCTGATGGCGATTGGCGGGGCCGAACGCGGGGCGCGGGGCGCTTCGGGGCTGATTGCGGTTGAAATCTGCGCCTATCTGTGTGTGGCGGTGCCTCTGGCGCTGGCCGGGTCTGCGGTTTTGGCCGCCGTGCCCGGCCTGTTGCCAGCGGTCACGGCGGCGGCGGCGGCCTGGGTGCTGTGGCTGGCGGTCCGCATGTGGCGCAGCCCGCTTGCAGCGCAGGACGCTTCGGCCACGGTCACGCCCCGGCGCGTCTTTCTGACGACCCTGCTCAATCCCAAGGCGCTGATCATCGGCCTTGTGCTGCTGCCAGGACCTGATCTGCCCGTGCGGATTGCCGTCTTTGCGGGGCTTGTCTGCGGTGCCGCCACCGCTTGGATCAGTCTGGGCGCGCTGCTGGTGCGCCGCGGCGACGCCGCAGTGACCGGCCTGCCACCGCTGCTGGCCCGCAGTGCCGCCGTCTGGCTTGGGCTGCTGTCGGCGGCGCTGGCCTTGCGCGCCGTCTTTGCCTGAGGCACCAGGATCAGCCGATCAGCGGCCCGGTCTTGCCATAGCGTTCTTCATAATGGCGCTTCAGCCGCTGCAGGGCGATGCGCAGCACGATCTTTCCCGATCGCGCCGACCAGCCCATCCGCCGTTCGGCGGCCTCCAGCCCTTCAAGGTAGCAGCCGCAGCGCAGAACCATATCGCCCAGACCCGGACCAAGATCGGCCAGCGCTGCGGCCACGCGTTCCCGCGCGGCACGCGGACCATCCGATGGCCCGCCGTCAGGCCGGAAGCTGCCCCGATCCCCCCCGGTCAGGAAGCGGTCCCAGTTCTGGGCCACGCGCGGGCCCATCTGCGCCAGTTCGAAATCCTCGCGCAGCCGTTCGGCGGCATCGACAAGGGCAATCTCCAGAAAGGGCTTGCCATCCTTGTCGCGCCGCCGTCCCAGAACGGCAATCGGGCTTTCGACCGCCCCGTAGCGCACGCGCGGCCCGCCTTCCTCGGCGTCCTGCCCGCAGGACAGATCGCCCGGCCGCGCTGCCAGCTGATCGGCAAACCGGCGCAGCGCCGCCCGCCCTGGGCCGGTCAGCTCATAGCTTGCAACGCGCCCGGGCTTGCGGCAGGAAATCCAGCCTTTCAGGGCAAAGGCCTGCGCGACGGGGCGGTCCACCACCCCAAGATGCGCCGTCCGGCCATCGGGCAGCGCGCGCAGCACCGCCGCCTTTTCCATGTCCTGCGCAATCGCAAGCACCGCACCCGGTTCGGAAAGGCGGCGCAGAATGCGGCGGGCCTCGCGGGCGATTGTGGCGTCATCCAGCATGATGTGGTCAGCACGGATCGGGGCGGTCATGGCGGGGTCACTCTCCTTCACTGGAACACGGCTGCGCCCGGCATGCGCTTTGCCAAGCGCCGCCAGAGCTTCGTCGATCAACGGGTCGTCACGGCGGTTCTCGCAGCGGCGGACCTGGCGCAGCACCGTCGAGGCGGCACAGCCTTCGCGGCGGGCCAGCGACCGCAGGGAATGCCCGTCTTCGATGTGATCAAGATAAAGGCGCACCGCATCCGGCAGCCAGGCCGGCAGGGATCCGACCGGCCCGATGTTTGAACCGGCTTGCCCCGAATGGCCGGGGCCGGGGCGCATTGTGACGGATGCAGGGGCTGACACAACCTTGGCACGCATTTCCTACCCGATTGTTACCGCTGGCCTTTTGCCGATCATTCTTTACAATTTCTAAAGCAATCCGTAACCCCGCGCGCGCACCGCGCCAGATTTCGCAACGCCCGGTTGCAGCGGGGCAGAGTGGGCCTTCCCCATCTGGAGACCTCTCATGACGGAACTGCGCAGCCATATCGCCAGGTTACAGCGTCCGCGGCTTTTGATTCAGGCGGCACGCCTTGGTCTGCCGGATTACCGGCGCGACCGCGACTTGCGCCGGCTGATCGGCATGGTCGCCGCCCCGCCGCCGCCGATCTCGGTCGCCCGGCTTCTGGAAGCGGAAGATGAGGTCGAAGAGGTCCGCAAGACCGGGGCCACCGGGTATAATGCGGTCCGCCATGTCGATCTGCTGATCGCCCTGATGGCCGAGGCGCGCCTGCTGCCGCGCGACCCGCTGCGCTAAGCCCGCAACAGGAAACGCGCCGCCGGCAGGACCGGCGGCGCGTTCGGCAGATGGGCGGGAAAGATCAGATGAAGGCGTCGGGGACCGAAGCCTTCTTGCGCGCCACATAATCGTGCAGCGCCTCGGCCGTACCTTCGTCAAGGGCGGGCGGCTGGTAATCGCCCAGCATCCGGGCGACACGCTCTGCCGCCAGCGCTTCGGTGTCGCGCGCGCCTTCCTCGTCCCAGGTCTCGAACGGCTTGTAATCAAACAGGTCCGACCGCCAGAAGGCACTTTTGAAGTTTGCCTGCGTATGGCCACAGCCCAGGTAATGACCGCCCGGACCAACTTCGCGGATGGCGTCCATGCCCTGGCCGTTCTCATCCATGATGATGCCCCTGGCCAGATGGTGCAGCGTGCCAAGCTGATCGGCGTCCATGACGAACTTCTCGTAAGATGACACCAGGCCGCCTTCCAGCCAGCCGCAGGCATGCAGCATGAAGTTGACACCCGACAAGAGCGTCATGTTCAGCGAATTGGCGCTTTCATAGGCCGCCTGCGCATCGGGAAGCTTCGATCCGCAGAAGGCCCCGCCCGAGCGGTAGGGCAAACCCAGCCGGCGCGCCAGTTGGCCCGCGCCATAGGTGATATGCGACGCCTCTGGCGTGCCAAAGGTCGGCGCGCCGGAATTCATGTCGATGCTGGTCACAAAGGCCCCGAAGATCACCGGGGCACCGGGCCGGACCAGCTGCGAATAGGCCACGCCAGCCAGAACTTCGGCCAGCACCTGGGTCAGCGTGCCCGCCACGGTGACGGGGGCCATGGCCCCGCCAACGATGAAGGGGCTGATGATCGTGGCCTGCCCGGCGCGGGCATAAACCTCCAGCGCGCCCATCATCGTCGAATCAAAGGTCAGCGGCGAGTTGATGTTGATCAGCGAGGTCATCACCGTATTGGTCGCAACAAACTCCTTGCCGAACAGGATCTCGCACATCTCGATGGAATCCTGCGCCCGGACGGGTTCGGTCACCGACCCCATAAAGGGTTTGTCCGACAGTTCCATATGCGCCAGCAGCATGTCGAGGTGGCGCTTGTTCACCGGAACATCCGTAGGCTCGCACACCGTGCCGCCCGAATGGTGCAGCCATTTCGACATATAGCCCAGCTTCACGAAATTGCGGAAATCGGCGATGGTGGCATAGCGCCGCCCGCCCTCGCGGTCCCGCACAAAGGGCGGGCCGTATACCGGGGCCAGGACAAGGTTGCGCCCGCCCACCTCAACCGACCGCGCCGGGTTGCGCGCGTGCTGGGTAAAGCCCGACGGGGCGGTGGCGCACAGCCTGCGCGCAAGTCCGCGCGGAACATGAACACGCTCTGCCGTCACCGTGGCCCCGGCGGCCCGCCACAGGTCAAGCGCCTGCGGGTTGTCAACAAAGTTGACGCCGATCTCCTCCAGCACGGTTTCGGCATTCCATTCGATGATCTGAAGGGCTTCTTCGTTCAGGATCTCGAAATTCGGGATGTTGCGCCGGATATAGCCTGCCACGTCAAAGCTGACCGCAGTCCGCTCTGCCCGCCGTGCCGATCCGCCGCCGCCCCGTGCCCGCCGCCCCGCCACTGCCGCATCGTTCATCAGGAATCCTCCGTGCCCGGTCTTTCGGGAACTGCGCCGGTTATGCCCGCAATCCCGGCCGTCGCGCCCTGCGGAATCGTCACCTGCGGGGCAAAACCGACATTGCCCCATGTCGCTTCCGGTCAGGGCCGGTGGTGCAAGACCCGCGCGCGCGCCGCGCCCCCTTGCGAAGTGCCCCCCCTGCCGCTATCCCGCGCAGATGATCCAGCATGAGCGCCTTCTCATCATCGATTTCGGCAGCCAGGTGACGCAGCTGATCGCGCGCCGCCTGCGCGAGTTGGGCGTGTATTGCGAGATTCATCCGTTCCAGAAGGTGACGGACACCTTCCTCACAGACTTCGCGCCAAAGGCGGTTATCTTCTCGGGCGGGCCTGCCTCGGTCTTTGCCGATGGCGCGCCGATGCCCCCGAGGTCGGTCTTTGACCTTGGCGTGCCGATCCTGGGCATATGCTATGGCCAGCAGGTGATGATGCACTGCCTGGGCGGCAAGGTGGAACGCGGGCACGGCACCGCAGAGTTCGGACGCGCCTTTGTGACCCCAACGGCAGACCGGCTTGCGCTGCTGGAAGGGTGGTTTGACCAGGGCCGCGAACAGGTCTGGATGAGCCACGGCGACCATGTGTCTGAAATCGCGCCCGGATTTCAGGTTTACGGCACCTCGCCCAATGCGCCTTTCGCCATCACCGCCGATCCCGCGCGCCGGTTCTTTGCCGTGCAGTTCCACCCCGAAGTACACCACACCCCCAAGGGCACGAAACTTTACGGCAATTTCGTCCGCCTTGCCGGCTTTCGCGGTGACTGGACGATGGGTGCCTACCGCGACGACGCAATTGCCAGGATCCGCGCCCAAGTGGGCGGCGAAAAGGTGATCTGCGGCCTGTCGGGCGGGGTCGACAGTTCGGTGGCCGCCGTGCTGATCCACGAGGCCATCGGCGATCAGCTGACTTGCGTCTTTGTCGATCATGGCCTGCTGCGCCAAGACGAGGCCGGGCAGGTCGTGACCATGTTCCGCGACCATTACAACATGCCGCTGATCCATGCCGACGAGTCCGACCTGTTCCTTGCCGCGCTTGACGGCGTCAGCGACCCCGAGGTCAAGCGCAGGACCATCGGGCGGCTGTTCATCGAGGTGTTCGAGAAACATGCCAGATCGGTGGGCGGCGCGCGGTTTCTGGCGCAGGGCACGCTCTATCCGGATGTGATCGAATCGGTCAGCTTTTCCGGCGGCCCCTCTGTCACCATCAAGTCGCACCACAATGTCGGCGGCCTGCCCGAAAAGATGGGCATGACCCTGGTGGAACCGCTGCGCGAACTGTTCAAGGACGAGGTGCGCGCCCTTGGCCGCGAACTTGGCCTGCCGCCGGGCTTCATCGGGCGTCATCCCTTTCCCGGCCCCGGCCTTGCCATCCGCTGCCCCGGCGAGGTTACCCGCGAGAAGCTGGCGATCCTGCGCCAGGCAGATGCCGTCTTCATCGACCAGATCCGCAGACATGGCCTGTATGACGGGATCTGGCAGGCCTTCGTGGCCCTGCTGCCGGTCAAGACCGTGGGCGTGATGGGCGACGGGCGCACCTATGACCATGCCTGCGCGCTGCGGGCGGTGACGTCGGTGGACGGGATGACGGCGGATTACTATCCCTTTACCCATGACTTTCTGGGGGAAACCGCAACGCGGATCATCAACGAGGTGCGCGGCATCAACCGGGTGACCTATGATATCACCTCAAAGCCGCCGGGGACGATCGAGTGGGAATGATCCTTGCCCCTGCGGGGGTATCCTGGCCTGTGCCGGACTGTCCCGTACCCCCCTGAACGACATCAGCGCCTGAATCGGCATCTGGCGGTGGTCGGCGGCGCTTTGGCACCGCAGGCCCCGGCACCAGATACAACAGGTGCAAGGCGCGCCGTGCCGGGTCCGGTCGGCCACCGTCATCCGGCAAGATCACTGACGCAAAGGACGTGATTATATCCGCGGACATCATCGCCCTGCGGGCCGAAACCGCCGGGGAAGGCACCGGGACTTGCCGTCTTGGGGTCGCTGCGCATCGCCCCCGCGCCATGAACGTCAAGCCAGCGGCGCTGCCCCGATCCGGGCGGGATTTCCATATAACCCATCGCCGGCCCGATTGCCGCATAGACCGCAAGCTCGCCGCTGTGCGAGAAGGCGCGGTTGCGCTCTGACGCCGGGGGCGGCCCCTCAAGATGCGTGGTTGATGACCAGAGATAGACCTGACCGTCGCCCAAACCGAACAGCGGATCGATGGCCGGAACGCGGGAATAGTCGACGATCGAATGCAGTTCCTTTGCATCCGGCAGCCGCCAGTCGCCGCGTCCGCCCAGCGAAAGTGCGTCGCAATAGGCGAGGGCATCCGCCCAGCCCAGCGCCCCTGCCGCGTCGCGCCGCTGCCAGACAAGGCCCGTCGCGTGATCGGTCACCGTTTCGCTGTCCGCCTTGAAATCGTTCTGGCCATAGGCCGGGCCGCGAACCAGCCGCACCTCAAGCCGGTTCGGCGTTTTCATGCGGTTGGCCGGGTCCATCACCGGATAGCCCTTGATCCGGCCGTCTGCGAAGTTGACGCCGAAGACGGTTTCGTCGCCGTTCATGGTCCGGCGGACATAGGATGTCGCGCTCCATTCCTGCACGTCGATCGGCCTTGGGCCGTGCGCGGCGTCGCCGAGGCCCGTGCCGGTGCCATAGGCGAAACCGAAGACGGCAGTGTCGATATAGGGCCGCGAGGTTCGCGGATCGCCCGTATAGCTGCCGCGATAGTCGATCAGCGAATAAAGCTCGCGGATCGTCGGCACGCGCCAGTCATCGTAGCCGCCAAGACGGCTGGCATGGGCGAAACCGTCAAGATCGGCGACCGCCACCGGATTGCCTGGCACCTTTGCCCAGACAAGTCCCGTCACCTGATCCGTAACGGTGCCGTCGCCGTTATCATGATACCACGGCCGCTTGCCGCGATGCTGCGCGTCCTGCCCCGACAGAAACATCCCCGCCGCCGGGCAGTCGATGGCATCGCCGCGTTCGCTGTAACATCTGTCCTGTCCCGTGCCGACCACCGGGTAATGCGCAGGTTCTGCCTCGGCCGCCCCCAAGCCCTGGGATTGGGATGCGCCAAGGAAAAACCCGCACAGAGTGATGACTGCAAGAATTGGCTTCATGGCCTTGCCGCGACCGTTCGAATGGCACGGCTGTCGCTGCCCACAGTGTGACGTCGGGCGCACTGCACAGGCCGCCACCCCCGGATGTCCGGGACGGGGGCGCAGAACGGGCCAAAGGCTGCCAGCCCGGCAGAAGACGCCAAGGCACCGCGCGTCCGCAGGACGCGGCGCAGGACAGCAGACGGGGTATGAAAAACAGGCATGTGCCGCCTTTGCACCGCGGGTTGTCGTCATCCGTAACACCCGGACCACGGTTTGCCCAGACCGCGCGAGGGTGCCCGGGCACGAATGGGTGGTGGAACCGCGCGGTTTCCCAAGCCTGCCGATCCACAGCGTGACGCCCGCCATCGACATCTGGCGGCCCTTGCGGGGCTGGCAGCCAGAAACCGGTTCCCTCGGCCGATTGACCTTGGAAGGTGTCAATAACGACCCGTTATCATTCGTTCTTTCCGCACCGAAGCCAGTGCGGGACTTTGGCGGATTTGAAACCTGGACAGGGCCGATCAGTCTGACCGGCACGCTGCGCTGTGCCACCTCACAGGATGCCGCGCCGGTCGCGCGGATTCTGACCGGGCATCTCCGCCTCATGCAAGCCGAAGCGGGCCGCCTTTAGGCCAAGGTCACCGCCCTGCCGGGCGGCCTTGGCAGGGCCGGGCAAAAGCGGTTCGGTGACCGGGCCGCCTGCCTTGGGTATGCGGTGTCTGCGGCGCGATCCGTCCGGGGACAGGCAGCGGCACAGATCGCCACAGACGTCGCAATCTTCAACAAGGATGACCTGCCGCAGGCCGCGCCGCCAATTCCCGCCATTGCCTGACGCGGGGGGCCTGTGCCAGTCTGCCCTTGCAGGCGACAGGGGGGACAGCATGTTTGCAACCAGACTGATGCGCACAGGCGACATCCGGTTGATCGAGGTGCCCATGCCTGTGCCCGGCCCTGGCGAGGTGCTTGTCCGGGTTCTGGCCGCAGGCATCTGCGGCACCGACCGCCATCTTTTCCTGGGAGAGTTTCCCTGCACCCCCCCTGTCACCCTGGGCCACGAGTTCACCGGCACCGTCGCCGCCCTGGGCGACGGCACAGACCCCGGTCTGTTGGGACGCACCGTCACCTGCGATCCCAATATCGCCTGCGGGCGCTGTCCGCCCTGTCTTGAGGGCCGCGTCAATCTTTGCACCGCCCTTCAGGCCGTGGGCGTACACCGCGACGGCGGCTTTGCCGAATTCGCGGTCTTTCCCGCCCACCGCGCCCTTGTTCTTCCGGACGGTCTTGATCCGCGCCATGGGGCGTTCTGCGAACCGCTGGCCTGTTGCCTGCATGGCATCGACATCGGCAGCCCCAAACCGGGCGAGCGGGTGATCATCCTGGGCGGGGGCGTAATCGGGCTGCTGACCCTGCAGCTGGCCCGCGCCGCCGGGGCAGAGACGCTGCTGGTGACCCGGCAGGCATCAAAGCGCGATCTTGCGCTGTCGCTGGGGGCCACCGCAGTGGCCGCCACCCCGCAGGCGGCGCTGGAGATATGGCCCGGCGGGGCAGAACTTGTCATGGAATGCGCAGGCGTTCCCGAAACCGTCGCTGCGGCCCCCCGGCTGACCCGGCGCGGCGGCCGTGCGGTGTTGCTGGGCGTGCTGCCCGCCGGTACCACGGTTGCGATCGAACCGCTTGACCTGCTGCTGCGCGAAGTTGCCCTTCATTCCGCCTTTCTGAACCCCTTCACCCAGGCCCGCGCCGTGGCCCTGATCGGCGCGGGCCGCATCAAGGTTGACGCGCTGATTTCGCGCTGCATCCCGCTGGCCGAACTGCCGGATGCCGTGCGCGCCCCCGCCCGTCCGGGCGAGGTCAAGGTTCTTGTTCTTCCGGGCCATCATGACGCCGGGTCAGCCGCCGCGCCCGGGTAGAATGGCCGGGTGCAACCGCGCGGCTTCTGCGGCCCGAAGGTGCATCGCGCACCGGCGCTGGCGGCCGTGCCGGTTGCGCAACCGGTCACGCTGAGGCAGTCGTGCCGGACCATATGGCGGGGCGTCAACCTGCGCCTGCCCGCTTCACCGGGTCCATGGACTGCACCTGCATCAGGGCAAGGCCCGCACAGGCGCGCCGCGGCAGGGCTTCGCTCTGATGCCCCTGCCCTGCCGGTCATCGACGGGCGCCTGCTGCCCCGCAAAGATTCCGCGTGAGTTTCCCCGCCCCCTTCGCTACCAAGCCGCCGTCAGGAAAAGAGACAGGCACATGATCTATCATTCGGCGAAGGACTGGCAGGCGGCAGATCACAAGCGCGTGCTGCTGTTCGGCATGTCCGGCCTGGGTAAAACCCATCTGGCCAACCTGCTGCGCGATCAGGATCACTGGTTCCACTATTCCATCGATTACCGCATCGGCACCCGCTACATGGGCGAATATATCGCCGACAATTTCAAGCGCGAGGCGATGAAGGTTCCGCTGCTGCGCGACCTGCTGATGACCGACTCGGTCTGTATCGCGTCCAACATCACCTTCGACAATCTGGCCCCGCTTTCCACCTACCTTGGCAAACCGGGTGATCCGGCCAGGGATGGCGTGCCCTTTGCCGAATACCTGCGTCGTCAGGAACAGCACCGCGAGGCAGAAATCTCTGCCCTGCTCGACACCCCGCGCTTCGTGCAGCGCGCGCTGGACCTTTATGGCTACCGCAACTTCGTCTGCGATTCCGGCGGCTCGATCTGCGAGGTGGTCGATCCCGCCAATCCCGCCGACCCGGTGCTGACCACCCTGTCCGGCGCCTTGCTGATGGTCTGGCTCAAAGGGTCTGACGCGCACCGTGCCGAACTGATCCGCCGCTTCGACCGTGCGCCAAAGCCGATCTATTACCAGCCCGCCTTCCTGAAACAGGTCTGGTCCGCCTATCTGGCACAGCAAGACCTGCCCGAAGACCGGGTTGATCCCGACGGGTTCCTGCGCTTTGCCTATGCCCGCCTGCTGGATCACCGCCAGCCCCGCTATGCCGCCATGGCCCGCTGGGGGGTCACAGTCACGGCGGAAGAGGTGGCGCAGGTTCAAGATGCAACGGGCTTCTCCGAACTGATCTCCCGCGCACTTGAGCGGCGCGGCAAAGACGCTTAGATACCCGCTCCCCGCTCAGGAAAGCTGCCCATGCCCATCACCCTGCCCGCCAACCTGCCCGCCTTTGACGTTCTGCGGAACGAAGGCGTCATGGTGATGACGCCCGAACGGGCAGCGCGGCAAGACATCCGCCCGCTGAAGATTGCGCTGCTCAATCTGATGCCGAAAAAGATTCAGACCGAAAATCAGTTCGCCCGCCTGATCGGCGCAACCCCCCTGCAGATCGACCTGCATCTGATCCGCATGTCCGATCATCAGTCGCGCAACACCGCCGCCGCGCATATGGAGGAATTCTACCGGCCGTTTCAGGACATGCGCGATGAGAAATTCGATGGCCTGATCATCACCGGTGCCCCGATCGAACACCTGCCGTTCGAAAATGTCACCTACTGGGATGAACTGCGCCAGGTGATGGACTGGACCCAGACCCATGTTCATTCCACCTTTGGCGTCTGCTGGGGCGGCATGGCCATGCTGTGGCATTTCCACGGCATCGCAAAACAAATGCTGCCCGCCAAGGCATTTGGCTGTTTCCACCACAGAATACTGGTGCAGGGCTCCCCCCTGCTGCGCGGGTTTTCCGATGATTTCCTCATTCCCGTCAGCCGCTGGACCGAGGTGCGCCAGGCCGAGGTCGATGCACGCCCCGGCCTTGTCACGCTGCTGGCATCGGATCAGGCCGGCCCCTGCCTGATCGAGGATGCGGCGCATCGCGCGCTGTATATCTTCAATCACTTCGAATACGACAGCGATACGCTGAAGCAGGAATACGACCGCGACATCGCTAATGGCACCCCGATCAATGTGCCGCAGAACTATTATCCCGATGACGATCCCGCAAAACCGCCGCTGAACCGCTGGAGAAGCCACGCCCATCTTCTTTACGGCAACTGGATCAACGAGATCTATCAGTCAACGCCCTACGAAATCACGGACATTGGCCGCTAGTGTTTTCATCGCCGCCGCCCTGATCGGGGGAGGTGCCGCCGTGGTGGGCCGCCGTGTCTCTGCCCGCAGGGCGGCGGCGGAAGCGGCCTATCCGCCGACGGGCACGATCCTGCGGGTAAACGGACGCGCCGTTCATGCCGATGTGTCAGGCACCGGGCCTGATGTTGTCCTGATCCACGGTGCCAGCGGCAACACCCGCGACTTCACCTTCGATCTGGCACGGCGGCTTGCGGTGCGCTGCCGTGTCATCGTCTTTGACCGGCCCGGCCTTGGCTGGTCGGATGATGCCGGACAGGCCGGCATCAGCCCGCAGGGACAGGCCCGCATCCTGCGCGATGCCGCGCGCCAGTTGGGCGCAGAACGGCCCGTGATCCTGGGGCACAGCTATGGCGGGGCCGTTGCCTTGGCCTGGGCAATGCAGGACGCGGATGGCACCGGCGCGCTGGTGCTTCTTGGCGGGGCGACCATGCCGTGGCCGGGCGGGCTTGGCGGCTGGTACAGCCTGACATCCGGCCGTCTGGGCCGTGCCTTGGCGGTGCCTCTGGTATCGGCTTTCGCGCCCCTGTCGCAGACCCGGGGCACAATCGCCAGCATCTTTGCGCCCGATCCGGTGCCTGCGGGCTATGCGGAATATGTGGGGGCCGGGCTTACCTTGCGTCCGGCAAGCCTTGGCACCAATGCGCGGCAGGTCAACGGATTGCGCCCGTTTATCGTTGAGATGTCGCAGGCCTATGCGCGGCTGGCGGTGCCGGTCGAGATTGTGCATGGCACCGCCGATACCATCGTGCCGGCCGGCATCCATGCCATCCCGCTCAGCACGCTGCTGCCCGATGCGGTGCTGACCCTGTTGCCCGGCATCGGTCACATGCCGCATCATGCGGATCCGGACGCGGTGCTGGCGGCAATCGACCGGGCGGCAGCACGTGCCCGATTGCGCTGACAGCCCCGATCACCATACTGCCCCCAACCACATCCGGGAAAAGAGACGCCAGATGAACCTGCCTTTTGACGGTGCCATCAGCCGCTATTTCAGGAACGACGCCCCCGAGGACATCCGGCGCGCGATCGAGAAGGCGGACAAGGACGATGTCCTGTCCAAGGGGTACCCCTACCGCGAGAAGCTGCACAAGCAGGACTATGAAGATCACCTTGCGGCGCTGCAGATCCAGCTTGTGCGGATGCAGAACGACCTGCGCGCCACCGGCAAGCGCCTTGTCGTCGTGTTCGAAGGCCGGGATGGCGCCGGCAAGGGCGGCACCATCGGCGTGGTTTGCCAGAACCTGAACCCGCGCTTTGCCACGGTGGTGGCCCTGCCCAAGCCCACCGAACGCGAGGCGGCGCAATGGTACTTTCAACGCTACGCCGATTGGCTGCCCGCCTCGGGCGAGATCGTGCTGTTTGACCGCAGCTGGTACAATCGCGGCATTGTCGAGCCTGTCTTCGGCTTTTGCACACCCGGGCAGCGCGAGCATTTTTTCCGTCAGCAGCCCTATTTTGAAGGGGTTCTGGTGGATGAGGGCATCGTCTTTCTGAAACTGTGGTTCAGCGTCGGCCGCGCGGAACAGCTCAAGCGCATGCTTGACCGCGAATCCGATCCGCTGAAACAGTGGAAGCTCAGCCAGATCGATGTCGACGGGCTGCAGAAATGGGATGCCTATACAAGCGCCATCCACGAGACGCTGGGGCGCACCCATACCCCCCGCACCCGCTGGACCGTGATCCGGTCCGATGACAAACCGCGCGCCCGCATCGCCGCGATCCAGTCGATCCTGCTTGCCCTGGACTATCAGGGCAAAGACGAAACGATCATCGGCAAACCCGATCCGCTGATCTGCGGCGGCCTTGACATGCTCGATGTCTAAGCGCGGCTATCACCACGGCAATCTGCGTCAGGCGCTGGTCGAGGCCACGCTGACCCTGATCGAGGAAAAGGGTCCGCAGGGCTTCACCCTGTCCGAAGCGGCAAAGGCGGTTGATGTCACGCCTGCCGCCGTCTACCGCCACTTCTCGGGCCGCGAAGAGCTGATCGCCGAAGTCGCCCGCCAGGGGTACGAGATTTTCACGGCGCTGATGGATTTCGCCTATGACAACGGCAAACCCACCGCACTCGCCGCTTTCGAGGCGACGGGGCGCGCCTATCTTGCCTTTGCCCGCAAGTATCCGGGCTATTATCAGGCCATGTTCGAAAGCGGCATCCCGATGACCTCCAATCCCGATCTTGCCCTGGTCGCCGCGCGGGCAACCGCCGTTCTGGAAGAAGCCGCCAGGGCCCTTTCGGCAAACATCCCCCCCGAAAAGCGTCCCCCCCCGGCCATGTTCGCCGCCCATATCTGGGCGATGAGCCATGGGGTTGTCGAGCTTTTCACCCGCGGCACCCCCGGCGCCCGCAGCCCCTTCGCGGCGGAAGACCTGCTGGAAGCAGGCATCGGCATCTATCTGCGCGGCCTTGGCCTGCTGCCGCAGGATCACTGACGGGTTGAAACCGCCGCCGTCATTTTCCGTTCAACACTATCCCCGCCGGGGACCTTGCGCGCGCCGGCGCGCGCCGCCGGATCAGCGGAACAGCACCAGCGCATCCGGGCTCCAGGCCACGCGGGCGCGGGTGCCAATGTCCAGAACCGGGCGTCCGGGCACGTTGCGCATCGACAGGCGCACCGCAGCGCGGACCCCATCCAGCTTCACATCGTAATAGGTCATGTCGCCGTAATAGACGACCTCTTCCACCGTGCCAGGCGTTTCGCGCACGGTGGCCGCCTGCCCGTCATACAGGATCGTCAGTGTCTCGGGGCGGAAGCCCACGGTCGTCTCCTGTCCGTTGCCCCCCGGCGGTGCCTGATCCGCCGCGATCCGGCAGCGGCCAAGGCCGGCAACCTCTACCTCGCAGCCCTCCGGCGTATCGGACAGGACCGTTGCCGGCAGGAAGTTCATCGTGCCGATGAAATCCGCGACCTGCCGCGTCTTCGGGCGGCGGTACAGCGTTTCGGGGTCGTCCAGCTGCACGATCCGGCCTTCGAACATCACCGCGATGCGGTCGCTCATCACCAGCGCCTCTTCCTGGTCATGGGTGACCAGGATGAAGGTGATGCCAACCTGGCGTTGCAGCTTGATCAGTTCCATCTGCATCTGTTCGCGCATCTTCTTGTCCAGCGCCGACAGCGGCTCGTCCAGCAGCAGCACCTTGGGCTTCAGGATCAGCGCACGCGCCAGCGCCACCCGCTGGCGCTGCCCCCCCGACAAGGCATGCGCCGCCCGCTTGCCGAAGCCCGTCAGACCCACCATCGCCAGCGCATCCGCCACGCGGCGGCCCATCTCGGCCTTGTCCAGCCCCGCCCGGCGCAGACCGAAGCCCACGTTTTCCTCGACCGTCAGATGCGGGAAGATCGCATAGGACTGGAACACCATATTGGTGGGCCGCTTGTTGGCGGGTATCTGCGCCGCATCCTTGCCGTCAATCAGCACAGCCCCTGAGGAAATCTCCTCAAACCCGGCGATGGTGCGCAGCAGCGTGGTCTTGCCGCAGCCCGAAGGCCCCAGCAATGAGAAGAACTCTCCCGCGCGGATGCTAGCGTTGATGCCGCGCAATGCGTGGTAATCGCCATAGTATTTCTGCACATCCCGGAACTCGATCATGGTGGGTTTCGCAGTCACAGGAAGCCTCCGGTATCCTTTGTGCCAGACCGGGCAAGCCCGCGGCGGCGGAAAAACTCAGCAATGCTCAGCAGCAGGACCGACAGGCAGACCAGGATCGTGCCAAGCGCCATGATCACGGGAACAGCCTGCGGAAAGCGGAACTGCGAAAAGATATAGACCGGCAGCGTCGCCTGGGTTCCGGCCAGAAAGAAGGCGATGATGAATTCGTCCAGACTGATGGTGAACGAAATCAGCAAAGACGAGATGATGCCGGGCATCACCAGCGGCAGGATGATCAGCCGGAAGGTCGAGAACGATGTTTCCCCCAGATCATAGGCCGCCTCTTCCAGCGACCGGTCCAGCGACTGGAAGGCGGAACTCAGGATCGCGATGCAGAATGGCGTGCAGATCAGCACATGGCCCAGGATCACCGTCAGGATCGACAGTTCGATCCTGACCATCAGCAGGATCGACAGCAGCGACACCGCCACGATGATTTCTGGCAGAACCAGCGGCAGCATGATCAGCCCCATCAGCCCCGCCTTGCCCGGAAAGCGGTAGCGGGTAGAGGCGCGGGCGGCAAAGACGGCAAGCGTGGTCGACAGGATCGCGGTGGTCACGGCAATGATCAGACTGTTCCTGACCGCGTCATGCAGCGGCGGATCATCGGCAAGGGCCGCGAACCACTTTGTCGAAAAGCCGCTCAGCGGAAAGGCGATGACCGTCGCATCGTTGAAGGCAAACATCGGCAGCAGGATGATCGGCGCATAAAGAAACACCAGATAGACCAGCGCATAGACCTTGAACCACCCGCCCCTCATGATTCCGGACCCCGCAGGTAGCGCCGGTTCAGGTACAGAAAGAACAGGCTGACAACCGTCACAATCATCATCGCCGATACGGCGATGGCCGACCCCAGCGGGTAATTGTCCAGCTTGAGGTATTGCAGCTGGATCAGGTTGGCCACCATGCGCCCCTCGGGCCCGCCGACAAGTTGCGGCGTCACGAAATCGCCGATGGTCGGGATGAACACGATCAGCACCGCAGCAATCACCCCGGGCATCGCCAGCGGCAGGGTAACGCGCAGGAAGGTCATGAAACGGGATTCACCCAGGTCCTGCCCCGCCTCCAGCAGCGAGCGGTCGATCTTTTCCAGGGCCACGAAGATCGGCAGGATCGCAAAGGGCGCATAGGCATGGGCCAGCGTCACCACCACCGCACCGACGTTGTAGTTGATCCACTGCAAGGGCTCGCTGATGATCCCCAACCCCAGAAGGCCGGAATTGACCACGCCGTTGTAGCCCAGGATCACCTTCCACAGAAACACGCGGATCAGATAGCTGGTCCAGAACGGGATGGTGATCAGAAACAGCCACAGCGATTTGCGCGACGGATCAACATGAAAGGACACGAAATAGGCCACCGGAAAGGCCAGAAGCACGGTCACCGCCGTGACGGTCAGCGCCACCATCAGCGACCGCAGCATGACCACCCGGTACAGTTCGTTGGTCCAGGCCTCAATGTAATTGGCGAAGGTGAAGGTGCGGATGATCTCCAGATAGCCGTCGGTCAGAAAGCTGTAGATGAAGATCAGCGCCAGCGGGGCCGCCAGCAGCAGAATGGCATAGCTCGCCGTCGGGCTGATCATGGCAAGGCCGCTTGCCGCCTCTGACCGGCCCATCCGGCGCAGCACCCCCCCTGATGTCATCATGCCCCCTGTCGGCTTGGCCTGATGGTTTGTTGCACAGGACGCATCGCGTGAAAAGAGGGGCGATCGGCGTTTGATCAAACCATGGGGCCGGCCGCGTCAAACCCTACTGGGGGCAACCTGCTGCTCAAGAGGCAGACAAGGGCAGATGCCCCTGCCTTGACGGCGTGCTGTCAGAGCAACCCCGCCGCCTGCCGGGCGGGACCATCATCGTGATCCGTGAGATATGGGCTTGCCATTCCGGGCGGACGTCGAAAGGCAGCGCGTTTCCCCGCCCGGTCAGGGGCCACGGTCCGGTCAGGACCGTTCCTGAAGCAACGCAGGCCAGCGCCCGCCGGGGGGGCTGGTCGGGGATGAGGCGGTCGCTTGGCCGGGGGCTTTGGCCCGCCACGGGCCAAGGGGCCGCGTGGCGCTGTGGCAGGGGCGATGGCCCCTGCCAATGGAGCGGTGACAGCGCTTTCGTCGGTGCGGGCGGGGAAACGCGACCCGCGTTTCCCCGCCCGCGCGGAACGGTGCCCTGTAGACCGGCAGGTCCGGGAACAGCAGAAGGCCAGCGCCCGGCCCGGCGGGGGCGAAGCGCCCGCCGGGGGCGGGTCGGGCGCTGGCCGGGGGCTGTGGCACGCGGCTGGCCAAGGATCAGTGTGGCGGTGTGGCAGGGGCGATGGCCCCTGCCATGGAAGCGGTGCAGTCCCGCCTCCTCTCCGGGCGGGACCAGGAAACGCGACCCGCGTTTCCCCCGCCCGCGCGGAACGGTGCCCTGTAGACCGGCAGGTCCGGGAGGGACAGAGGCCAGCGCCCGACCCGGCGGGGGCGAAGCGCCCGCCGGGGGCGGGTCGGGCGCTGGCCGGGGGCTTTGGCCCCCGGCCGGTCAATGATCGCAGCGCGGTGCTGTGGCAGGGGCGATGGTCCCTGCCATGGAAGCGGTGCAGTCCCGCCTCCTCTCCGGGCGGGACCAGGAAACGCGACCCGCGTTTCCCCCGCCCGCGCGCGACGGTGCCCTGTAGACCGGCAGGTCCAAGCACCACAAAGGGCCAGCGCCCGACCCGGCGGGCGAAAAGCGCCCGCCATGGGCGGGCGGGGCAATAGGCGCACCGCAGAGCCGGGGCGATGGCCCCGGCCAGAAGGCGTGGGGCGCGCGAGCGGAGCCGTTTCCGGTCTTCCAGCCGGCGGTCCTTGCGGTTGGTGCTTTTTCAGCAGCCAGTTACCGGGAGACAGCCTTGATCAGGATCGCGCGCTTCTTCAATTCGCCATACGGGGCGGGAACGACGCGGGTTTGCGCAACGGCGCGCGACAGCGCATCGGACAGCCGCCCGTCGTCCGCCAATGCCTGCGTCACCCGCCACACCATCCTGCGCGCAACCCCGTCGACATGGACGATTTCGGTCATGCCGGCCCGGTTCTTGCGCAAGCCAGAAAAAACTGTGCCCCCGCAAGGGGCATGAAAGGCGGTCTGTCCCATTCCGGGATTTCAGTCATGGCCATGAAGCAAGCACCAGTCCTGACCCTGATCTGTCGAAGAACTGCAATCCTTCACTTATCGCGCTCTTTCTTCAAGAGCGCGCCAGGAGGGATTCCCTTGCATTCTTTCCAGGCTATTCTTGGCGTCTGCGCAACTGCTCACACCAAGTATAATGCAGCACAAAAGAATACAACTATGGGAACCAGGTGAATCTGCGACATCAGCCGCGCCAAATTATTCAAAGCCCCCGCAATCACCGCCAGCACCACCCTGCCGATGATACTGACAAGCTCCTGCATTTAACGACTGCCAGGAAGAGGCATGATAGGCATTATCAACATCCTTTCTGTAACTTCAACTCTGGCACTCTTTTGAATTGCCCGGCAAGAAGCTGTGTCGGCCGATCCACCTCACTGCAACCTTGCTGCCAAACGTTCAATCCTGGCCTTGACCGGTCCAAGGCTTGCTTCGCTCCAATAGCCGATCCGCCCTCGGGCATCCCGGATCACCGCACCTTCGGCAAGTCGGGCAAGGGCCGCAGGTTTGCATTCCTCGCCGTTCAGTGTGATCGCAACCAAACGGGCGCGCCGACGCCCGGTGATCCCGCTTTTCTGCGCCAGCCAGAACAGAAGATGCGACCGGAACAGAAATTCGCGGCGAAACATGGCCACAAGACTCCGCGGTACAGCGCGCAAATGCGCCTGATTGGCCCAGGAGACAAAAAGATCATCAATGCGCATGTGCACCAGCGCGCCGTCGCCGCGCAGGTACATCTCACGAAACAGCTCTGCGGTGTTCGGCTGCGCGCCCGAGTGGTAGGCCACGATGGAACTGTTGCCGACAGCAAAGCGCCTGCCACGGCTGACCCGCCAGATCAACCGGCGGATCACACCGAAGGATATCAGATTTCCGGGCGGCAGCATCGCAACATCGTTGCGGTCCCGGATCAGCGCGGCAACCTTTCCAAGGTCGCCGGTCACCAGCGTATCAAGGTCAACATAGACGCAGCGGCAGTCTGCGGGCAACACGCTGCTGTCAAACATCGACAGCTTCACCACATAGCCGCCGGCAAAAAAATCTTCCCTGTCGAAAAACGAAGGGAACGCCTTTTGCTGCACCCTTGGATCGATATCGTCGCGAAAGCGGTCTGACAGCAGAACCACAGACACGCATCCGGCGGACAGCCGAAGCGCTTCGCGGGTCAGCTCATTCACATGCCTTGACGAATACTTCTCGCCCCACAGCGCCATCACCAGACACCACCCGGCAGTGGACATGGCTCACCTCAAAACGGGCCAGTCCTGACAGACCGAAAGGACAAGGCAACACCACCCCGCAACATGACCCATCGTGGAACCGGTCAGCGTTTGGAGAACTGGAAGCTCTTGCGGGCCTTCGCCTTGCCATACTTCTTGCGTTCCACCACACGGCTGTCGCGGGTCAGGAAGCCTGCGGCCTTCAGCGCGGTGCGCAGGCCCGGCTCGTAGAGCTGCAGCGCCTTGGAGATGCCGTGCTTGACCGCACCGGCCTGGCCCGAAAGCCCGCCGCCGGTCACGGTGGCGTTCACGTCAAACTGCCCCTCGACCCCGGCAACCGTGAAGGGCTGGCGCAGGATCATCTGCAGAACGGGGCGGGCGAAGTATTCAGGCATCGTCTTGCCGTTCACCAGCACCTTGCCTGAACCCGGCTTGATCCACACCCGCGCGACGGCGTTCTTGCGCTTGCCGGTCGCATAGGAGCGACCCAGCGCGTCACGCACCGGAACGCGCGGTGCCACAACCGCGGCAACAGGGCCCGCGTCGGCGACGGCCGATTTCAGATCGTCAAGGGATTTGATGTCAGCCATGGTCACGCGCTCCGGGTGTTCTTCGGGTTCATCGACTTGAGGTCGAGAACGACAGGCTGCTGCGCCTGATGCGGATGCTCGGCACCGGCATAGATGCGCAGGTTGGTCATCTGCTGGCGGCCAAGGCGGTTGCGGGTGATCATCCGTTCCACCGCCTTTTCGACCACACGCTCGGGGTGGGCGCCGTCCAGCACCTGGGCTGCGGTGCGGAACCTGATCCCGCCGGGGTGGCCGGTGTGCCAGTAGTAGCGCTTGTCGGCCCGCTTGTTGCCGGTCATCTGGATTTTGCCGGCATTGATGACGATCACATTGTCACCCATGTCCATATGCGGCGTGAAGGTCGGCTTGGTCTTGCCGCGCAGGATACTGGCGACCAGCGTCGCAAGCCGACCCAGAACGATGCCTTCGGCGTCGATCAGGACCCACTTCTTCTGGATATCCGCAGGCGTTGCGGTAAAGGTTTTCATGGTCGGTCTTTCGTAAGGACAGGGTCGGGGACCCCGAAATCCGGGACAAGGGTATATCGCCGAAGCACGGCACAGCGTCAAGCGCCAAAACCCTGTAATTGATGTTCAAAAACAATATCTTGAAAAAAAGGTAATCAGATACCCCACAATCCGCGCCGGTTTTTCGCGGAAGAACCGCCCTCATTTCAACCGGGGCGGACGGTCGGGGTCCATGCCCGGTGCGGCAGGGGACACGGGGTCAGGCAGCGCAGGCATCGGCAGGTCAAGGCGCAGGGCCACCCGTGCCAGCAGCGCCAGGGCAGGCTCTTCAGGTGCCAGGAAAGTAACATCCATCTCTGCGGCATCGACGCCCGAAAAGGTCAGCGCCTCTGCCGCGGCGCGGGCCAGCGCGGCTTCGGCCCCCGGTGCCGCGCCGACAAAGGCCAGCATGTGGCTGCGCCGCCCGCCGTCATAGCTGACACCCGCCAGCAGCGCGGCCATCGCCAGGCCGCCGACACGGGCCAGCTTTGCCTCCAGGGCTTCGATCAGCCGCTCCGGCAGACCGCCGGGGGCGTGGAACGACCGGGGCGCAGCCTCCACCACGGCGGGCGCATGGCCCAGCGTTGCGGCAAGCCAGTCCACCGCCCCGGCGGACATCAGGAAGGACGAGGGCGCGATCCCAAGGTTGATCCCGATCCCGATCCCCTGCCCCGCCAGCTGGGCGGCAATCACCCGTCCCGGCAGGGCGGCATAGGGTGCAGGTGCCCCGGTAAAGGCAGACAGCCGGTCTTCCCGGTCAAAGACCAGCACAACCGGCCCGTCTTCCAGCGCAAAGACGCGGGGGGTGACGGCCTGCCCCGCAACCTCTGTCTCCAAGAGCAGGAACAGCTCATCCTCCGCCACCCGCCCGTAGAAGCGAAGCCGGGCCGCGTCATCGTCCGGCGCGGCTTCCATGCCGGCATGGGCGATATCCAAAGGGGTCATCACCGCCTCTCCCCTGCGGCGCGGGCCGCCTGTCGCCGGGCCGGTGCCACCATCGGGGCCACTGCCGCCCGGTCACGGCCCCCGGCCCCCGGCAGCCCGGTCTGCCGGCCCCGGCGGTGGCCGCCCGCAGTGCGGAACCGCCCGTGCGCCGCCTGCGCCCGCGCGCCCGGCGTCTGCCCCGCAATCGGGACCCGCGCCTTTGGCCGGAACCGGACAATGGCGCGCGGCGCATGGCCCGTGGCCGTGGCCGCAAGTTGCCCCGCGCACCGGGTGCAGACCCCGATTTTCTGCGCAAGTCTTTCGCCAGCGGTCATGATGCGATCCTTCCTGCCGGGCCACCCCGGTCCGGCGGTGCCGTTCGCGGTGGCCTTTTGCGTGACCAGAGATCATATAGGGGCGCATACCGCAGCAGACATCCGGGCCGCACCGACATGATGATGAAAGACGTGACCATCGGCGAACTGACCGTCGGCAACACCCGGCCCCTGCTGGTGATCGCCGGGCCGTGTCAGCTGGAAAGCCTGGACCATGCCCAGATGATCGCCGGAACCCTGCGCGAGGCTTGCGCGGCGGCAGGCGCGCAGTTCGTGTTCAAGGCGAGCTACGACAAGGCCAACCGCACCTCGCTGAAGGGCCGCCGGGGTTTGGGCATCGAGGCCGGGCTGAAGGTGCTGGCGGCGGTGCGCGCCACGGGCGTTCCCGTGCTGACCGATGTGCATGATGCCGGTCAGGCGCGGCTGGCGGCAACGGTCGTGGATGTCATCCAGATTCCGGCCTTTCTGTGCCGCCAGACCGACCTGCTGCTGGCCGCAGGCGAGACCGGGGCGGCGGTGAACATCAAGAAGGGGCAGTTCCTGGCCCCCTGGGACATGGCGAATGTCGCCGAAAAGGTCGCCTCGACCGGCAACGCGCGCATCCTGCTGACCGAACGCGGCGTCAGCTTTGGCTACAACACGCTGGTGGCGGATATGCGCGCCCTGCCGGTCATGGCGCGCACCGGGTATCCGGTGATCATGGACGCCACCCATTCGGTGCAGCAGCCCGGCGGGCAGGGCGATGCCAGCGGCGGGCAGCGCGAATTTGCGCCTGTCATGGCGCGGGCCGCCGTGTCGCTGGGCATTGCCGGGGTCTTTATCGAAACCCATCAGGACCCGGACAAGGCCCCTTCAGACGGGCCGAACATGATCCCGCTGCACCGCATGCCCGCGCTGATTGCCAGCCTGATGGCCTTTGACCGGCTGGCCAAGGCGGATCCGCTGCACGTCTAGCACGCTGCTGAAGAACCCCACGCTGGACGGCTGACTTGGAAAATGATTCACTTTCCGGGCGGTTTGGCGGGGGAAGGCGATGCGGGGATCGGACGAGACAAGTGGTTCGCTTTTCAGTTATGT
>Ga0315900_10000492_pt1 | contig 68837 bp, 67 predicted proteins | sample LakEriMetagenome_FD_203521 | JGI IMG/M metagenome (GOLD analysis project Ga0315900, IMG submission 203521) | Freshwater fungal communities from buoy surface, Lake Erie, Ohio, United States - Buoy 12 MA114 | ecosystem: Environmental > Aquatic > Freshwater > Lake > Lake biofilm | place: USA: Lake... | reverse complement strand
GTTAAACAAAGGAGCAGAACATGTCAGATCGAGTCATAGCATTTTTTGTATTCATGGGTATCATCCTAGCCGCAGGCGGGGTAGGCGGCATTGAGCAGAGCACTACGGATTACGATCTGCTGTGCAGCCTAGCAGTCAGCCTAGTGGGTGTGGCCTTGATGTGGGTGGCCACGCTGATGATACGTCAAAAGGGATATCGTTAAGGTTGCTCCGGGGATTGGATCCCCTTGCCCGGGTTGAGGGGACTCCCCGGGCTTTTTTATTCTAGAAAGAAGCCACTATGAAAGTCAATGAGATCCAGCAGTACAAGAACCTTGGCACCATAAAGATGATCATAGACGAGGGTAAGAGGTGGTACATCAGCACACACCACTTCTTTAATCATCAGGACGAGGAGCAGACTCTGAAGGCCGCACGTGAGAACCTAGAGTATCAGGAACTCAGAGCCAGGGAGGTCCGAGCGGCAATCCAGCTGTTGAAACAGCACAAATATCTAGTGTTCAAACCGGAGTAAATTGGTTGACATTTTGGGCAGCTGAGGGTATACTATAAACACTGCAACAACGCAGTGACACCAAGGAGCGATAGAATGCAAAAGCGTATAAGCATTGGTTGGTTGTACTTGACAGCAATGGTAATGATAGCCATCGCAGCATACCCCTACTAAGGAGACGATGATGACTGTACTGAATACACCAGAGCAGATTGCACTGTTCCGCATAGCAGCACTGAAGGCCGCAGTCAAGTTAGAGCTGATGGGACTGCGCCGCAGCAGCAGGGGCAGGTCAGCAACAGCTATAGCACGTGACGAGCTAGGGCTACGCAAAAGCGCACCGCGCACAGAGGTCCTAGCTGCGCTAGAGGCAGCACTGAGATAAGGTGGCCTGAACCAGAGAATCCTACCCCAGAGGTAGGATTTTTTTTGACTTTAGGATTCTGAGGAACTCGAGAGGAATCTAGGGGGGCCGGTGGTGGGGAGGTTCAGTCGAGGGGCATGGGGGGCATAGTGTTGTTTATACGCAACATTTTGGAGCTGGGGTAGCAAAATCACCACCCTGAAATGAAAAGTACTCCACCTAAATTTTTTGCGCAGCTGGTTTACACTTGACCTGCAGCCTTTTCTCTAGTATACTAGTCAGCTTATGGACCAGGGTTTTTTCAAGTATTTGTATATCTGTATACAACTGTTTGTAGTCATTTCTGTAGTGGCTCTTTTTTCAGCAGCAGTATACATGTTATTTGCGGGTTAAAAAGCAGCCAGCTGGGCTACTCAAGTACTCCTCAAAAATTTTTGCGCAGCAGATTTTTTTTGGGCTGTAGCCTTTTTCAGCTGCAAGACTTTAATCTTCTTTGATAATCCACTTGGGTGTAGACCATGTCCAAGTCAGTGCAAACAGTGTATACGCCTGCTCACTGTTCAGCTGTATACTAGCTCTATAATAGGTCAGTGTTTTGGTATATGTGCAATGGTAATATTGACTCCACTCTACTAGATGTTGATCCAGTACAGTGTTATAGTATAGAGCTGATTGTCCACCCGCTCCAGTTGGCAACATGAACTCAATATGCATATACTAGTATTTAAAATTATCATTAAATATTCATGTGATTGACACCACTTATTACTGTTATAGGCTCACAGTATACGAACCCTACGATGATGAAGACGTATGGGAGTTTGTGCAGCGCCATGGTGGTTATATGAGCATACGCAACGATGTCATAGACTTTTGGATACCTGCTCAGTATCTGTCTTTAATGCTATTAGCCTATCCAGATCTAGTTAGGCAGCATAATCTAGACTACATATAGAATTTCGCCTAGTGTGGACTCTACGCTGGATTGACGATCACGGCGTAGAATAAACTACTCTGATAACTCCCAGTTAAAAAACCTTTTACCGATCTTGCGCTACCGCTGTCGCTTCGCTCTAGAAAAAAATCTAGCGGCGCTTCGCGCTCTTTTTTAGACTTCTGCGTAAATATTTTTATGTTAGTTGTCTATACACAACAATTAGCTGTACCACAACAAGAGCTGTTGATTTCCTGGCAGTCTTGGGTGGACTATTGGCCCAGAAGTGTCAGCATGAGGGGTATGGAATCAGCTACTGCTTTAGATTGGTATCTGCTGTTTCACAATCAGTTTTGCGGTCTGCAGTGGATCATGCAGTGGCCCGAACACAGTCTAGTTATTTGTAAAGATAGTTAACTGAGTCAGCATTTTCTCTGTAGGTAGTGGCACCGTTTTTGTGGTGGAATTTGCGGGCCATTTCTGTTTTGGGGCTTAGGGTCACAAAGGTAGTTACTTCGGGATTGTGCTGTTTGATTTCTGCTTGAGCTTGTTCTATCAATGTTCGTCCGGCACCCTGTGCATATGACCAAATGGTATAGAACACTGCGGTAGAACTGCCATTCATGGTGTTCAACAGTTCATCAACTGATTCGGGGATTTTGGGTAAAAATTTCACACATACCACAGCACTGGCCTTACCGGTACCGTCGTCCTTTAACACGTAGATTTTACTCTGTTGATTGATGCGCTGCTCTAGAGGAATTTCCGGACGAACTGGATCGTCCTTGATCAGTTCCTGTATTTCTTCTGTGATTTGTGTAATGATGCTTAACATGATGTTACCTTTGGTTATATGCGTATTTAATAATTTTACAAGAAAATTGCCTGATCTGCAATTGACAACTATAAATATTTCTGCTAAACTATACTTACATTAACTTCAAGGAGTCTTTTTATGTTTGACGCTACACTAGGTACGGGAATCTACCGTTCCGCTAGAGAAATCAATTCAGCCATGGGTCGAGTCTATGGTCACATGGGATTGGCTGTGTTGACCAGTATGATTGTCAGTGCTCTGGTAGCTGGCAGTCCTGCATTGATGGCTCTGCTGTTTGGCACACCCTTAAAATGGCTAGTGATGTTTGCTCCGCTGGTAGCTATTTTGGCCGCAGGCTTTGCCTACGAGCGTATGAGCAAAAGTACCCTACAGATTTTCCTACATGGTTTTGCTGCCATCATGGGTCTGAGTTTTGCCACGATCTTTGTGGTCTATAACATGGGGTCAATTGTGTCAGCATTCATGGCCGCAGCAGTGTTGTTTGGTGTTATGAGTGGTTATGGTTATTTTACCAAACGTGATTTGACCAGTATGGGTCAGTTTATGTTTGTGGGTTTGATTGCCATTGTCATTGCCAGCATTATTAACATTTTTATTGGCAGCTCGGTAATGCAGATGGTGATTTCGGCAATTGCCATTGTGATCTTTCTAGGACTAACTGCCTACGACACACAGAACATTCGCCAGATGATCAGCTATGAAAATGACGGTAAGATGGAAGTATGGGGCGCACTAAGTCTGTACTTGAACTTTATCAATATCTTTCTTAGCCTTCTACAGCTATTTGGTCAACGTAACGACTAAAGTCTACGCCAAGCGGGCAAATCAGCTCGCCACAAAAGTGCAAACTGGGTCAACATCGACCCAGTTTCAAATTCTACAGTAATAATATTATCCTTGCGTATAGTTTTAAATTTGATCGCCGGATGACACCTTTGAATTCCTCTTAGTGCATTTCTTATACGTCTAATACGACTCCAACGTCTAAAAGGCAACACCAAGTCAGGTGTCAAACGATCAAATACTATTGATACTGAATCCAATATTGTATCCAAAAATACATGCCAATAACAATTGCAGCAAATTCAATACGTTCACGATAATACCCCGCAGGCTTAGGTTCTTTTTTAGGTTTTTCTACAGGCAGGATCACTGGGACCTTGCCCGTAGTCGACTTAGGTTTGGCGTACTGCCACGGAGGCCTAGGCTTGTCTGGAAATATCATTTTGAAGGTGCAATACGATTAGCGATACGTTTTTGTGTACCGTCAACTTTTTCACGCAAGTTAATAACTTCATCACGTAGTTCATTACCGTGATCCTGACATTCTTGTAGGTGTTCACCTAAACTATCAGCCAATCCTGCTAGAGCACGAATTTCTAAACGGTTTAGTTCTGCTGCTTTTAGAAGGATATCAGTTTCTGTTTCTGATAATTCTACACGCTGACTGTTACCATCTTGTGTGGCTGACTGCATCATGTTCTGTAATTCACCATCAAACCATAATGCATTTTCATCGCTGACTTCGTCACAGTGCTCAACCATATATTCATTGATAGCATAGAACCGCTCTGACACATCCCCAATTGCACGAATAGCTGCGGCCATTTCTTGAATAATAGTAACCATTTCTTGATTAACATGATTACGATGATGCAGATATTCTAGCTTAGTTTTGGTAATCATTGAATCTTGGAATAACGCCTGCATAGGTGTTGCAGGTTGTAATTGTGTCAACATCATCATACGATTGCGATAAACATCGTCTGTAGTACGCATGATCAGTTCACGATTACCGCCTGCATTAATAGTGTAACTTTGCATGGCATCTGTAACGTTTTCTTCAACAATACTACGAGCTACTTGAACTTGAGCCACATTGAACTGCACTAGAGCTTCTGAGTCCCAGGCTCTACGAGTATTCTTAGCAATAAGATCTTGTTGTTTAGCCACCTGCTCTGGATCAGCAGATTTGGCTGTACGCTGTTCTCTTAGAAAGCGTAGTTCATCCTGCAACTCTTTAATCATGTCCATTTCGGACTTTTCAGGGGTTGCTGCCTGTTCTTGCTTTTTGCCTCTGGCCATCTAAATCTCCTTAAAGTTGATTTAGGCCTAGCTCAGATCGCCTCACACGCAGAAATATTTAGTTTAGAATATTTGTTTGTTGTTCCAGGCTGAGTTCTTGATCTTCTAGTTCACGAATCTTTTCTGTGATTTGATCAATAAGGCCTAGATTACGTAGAATTTTAAATACCAAGTTTTCCACTGACCATTCGCCAGCACGTTCAAGTCCTGCTTTACGCATCTTGGTAATTTTCTCTTTAACTATACGTAGCTTGTTGAGATCTTTGCTTAACATAGCTGTTTCGATATCATGCATGACTGCATCTTTTTTGGCCTCAACAGCAGCATCATCTACTTTTGGTTTGACTTTCTTTGGCTCAACCAACCATTGATTTTGAGCAATGCTATACACGCCTGTGCTGTGATGAGGTTCGTCTTGGCCCTGTACGTAGCATTCTACAGGTAACCCTTTTATTGTGATGTTGTGTTGCTCGCCCCAAAGAGCTTTCTTAGCATTGAAAAGTTCACGTTGTTCTTCCGAGGGCGTACCCGGAATGATAAGATGTAGGTCCAAATCACTGTATTCAGTCCAAGTATAATTGGCATTAGATCCTGTAATAGTATAATCAATTACATCAAGATCAATACCAATAAATTCTTCAAATGCACGAGCAATTTCTAATAGCTTTTTAGTTACTTCAGAATTAAGTTCACTATCATTCCAAATTTTAGGATTTAATCGTTTGTTAACAGTAACAATTTTATTAGAAGAATCAAACTCACGTAACCACATATTAAACTCCGTATTTGTTACGTTTTAGTTTAGATACCGGACTTACGTTGTTGGTATCTGTTGGTTCGTGACTTCCACGATCCGCAGCTAGATTTCCTTTATGTCCGGTAGTTTTTTCAGCACCTTTGATAATCTCATCGTCACCATCGGTATAAGCAACAATAACAGCATGATTACCAGTAGGTCCTTCTTTATTGGCCATAGTATGATTTGCCATAGCCATACCAAATCTATAAATTCTATAGGCATCGGCACTGGGCATAGAAGGATACTCGTAAGTAGTACTTAGAGTAGCACTTTTTCTTTTAGAAAATTCTCTTTCAAAAATAAACTCTTTTGCTCGCATCCATTATTTAGCCCAAGTTAAATGGTAAAGCACTAATGTAGCATCATCGTAAAATTCAGCTACTAAGGATATATTTTCGTTGAGTTTATCAACTACTAATTGACATTTAGTTTGCGGTTGATCTAACAACCAATCTACTTTAGGCGATCCTATTAGTTGTCTTATTCTAACCCAATTTAAATCAACAGTATCGATACTACGACTTTGGGTCCAATCACAAAGTTTTACTCTTCTATTCTTCATTACCAATATTGTTCAGCAGATCCCGCAGTTTCGTGCTCTCAACATTGGCTCTTACTTTAGGTACAGCAGCACCTTGGAATGGATTTGGTTCAGAGTCCTCTTGATGGGCCTTTACTGTGGCTTTGCGTTTTATGTCATCTAATATTCCAGAAGTAGGACGCATACCTCCACTGGATTCTTGTTCATCTTCGGGTAGATCGCTGATCCTTAGACTTTCTAAATTAAATTCTAGATCTACTTTCATTCCTACACCGCTTGATGATCTAGTTTTCATTAATTGTAATTGATAACGTCCTCGCTCTCTCATAGCACGTGATGTAAAAATACCAAACACATTATCTGCAGTTTGAATCTTACTAAGTCCTCCTGAGATATGACTGTGATCATATTCTACTTCTTCTACAGCACCTCGATTCAACTGTGCGGCTGTGACTAGAATAGCTTTACGTTCAACTGCAAAGTTACGCAGTTCTTCAGAAACATATTTGTCTTTGATGAACAAATCTGCAGGACTAATCTTTCTGCTGATTGGCATTAGTAAGTCTAAGTAGTCAACTAAGATAACATCAACCTTACGTTCTGTTTTAATTTCAAATTCTTTAATATACGCTCTTAGATCGTTAACATTTTTACCACTTGGTACATATTTGATCTGATATGCACCTGCCTTCTTTCCAATCAGTTTAACTTTGGTTTCAACGTTTTCAATATCTTTAAAAATTTCTTTTGTTGGAATTCCTGTTAGCATACTGTCAATACGCATACTAACTAATGCTTCACTAAGTTCTAATGTTACATAGACAACATTTAATCCAGCCATTGCCCAATTAAGACCAAGGTTTGCAAGAAATAATGATTTACCTGCACCACTACCACCAGCAAAAATATTAAGCTCGCCACGATTCATACCGCCAAACAATCTATTATCAAGATTTTTCCAGCCAGTAGATATTTGTCCGTTTTTATCTTTTAATCCCATTAATCGTGATTTAGGATCTGCAAAGTAGTCAGTGCCCATATCTTTAGCAAGACCAATCTGTACTGCTTCTTTAATCATAGTTTCAACAGATCCATAATCGCCTTTGTCTAATAGATCTGCAGAATTAATGATTGCACGTTCAATACTTTTGTGTCTTACAAATTTTTCAAAACTATCCAATAGCCAATCTACATGGCCTTCTTTAACGCTGTCTGGCTTTTTAAAATCTGTGTTACAGGCAGCATTGACCATGTTATATTCTGGCATTGCTCGATATTGATCAACGTATACTTTAATAAATTCGGCAGATTCTTGATAACGTCGATCAAATAGACTGTGATCAAAGATGCTTTGACATCTGAAATAAGATTCAGCATCAGCCATCATCATTTCTAAGAATATTTTTTGTGTTTCGGGACTGTAATTGTCAATCATAGTTATTATTATACATTCTAATTAAAAACAGGTAAACCATAGGTACTGGCCCAAGTCATTGAATCTGCTAGGTCGTTTACTATAGGTTCGCCTTTTATATTCAAACTGGTATTCAACAACATAGGGCATCCTGTTTTAGCATACCACATTTCTAACAGTTCTCTAAATTTAGGATTATCATTAGGACCAACTGTTTGAACTCTACTGGTTCCGTCTTTGTGAACAATAGAAGGAAATAAATTTGGTTGTAGACAATATGCAGTGTATTGCATATATGGACTTTTCTTTGTAGGCATTACAAAATACCTGTTGGCATGTTCTTCTAATATAGCAGGCGCAAATGGTCTAAATGTTTCTCTTTTCTTTATTTCGTTTACACGATCTTTTATACTAGGATCCCTGGGATCTGCCAGTAAGCTCCTATTGCCCAATGCACGTGGACCAAATTCTGCAGGGCCTCTAGCTACTCCACATATTTTGTTTATCTGTAAGTATTCAACAATTTCTCTGTTTAATTTTCGTGGACTAATATCGTAACCTAAATACGGTCCTGTCCATTTAATACGTGTTCCTTTGTGTGCTAACACTGCACCAATGGCTGATCCGCTATCCCCTGGTGCAGGCATGATCCATGCATCATTAAAGTAATCAAAGATTTTTGAATTAGCTGAGCAATTTAAAGCACAGCCTCCCATTAACACTAAATTTTCACTTTCAACAAGTTGTTGTGCGAACTGTAAAATTCTAACAAAACAAATTTCATACATCTTCTGTGTTGCGGCTGCAATATCAAATAACTGCTTAGGAGATTGTAGTTCAGGTTTCCACCAGTTGCATCCTCTATGTAAATTTTGTTTAAACAACACAGGATGTTTATAATCAGTTGGAAAATGTATAAAATCTTTTGTTACGTCTCTCAATAACACTGAATAGTCACCATATGCGGCCATGCCCATAAGAATGTACTCTTCTTCATTGGGTTTTAAACCACATCGTTGTGTCATTGCAGAGTAAAATAAACCAATGCTGTCAGGATAAGAAAGTGAATATACTTTTGTTAAATTCTTACCTTGACCTTTCCAAATTGATAAAGTTTCAAATTCTCCAATTGCATCAATAACAATAACACATGCATCTTTAAATGTACTGGTATAATAACCTGCTGCTGCATGACTGTGATGATGTCTAAATGTTTTTATAGGGGCATTAATGCTGTACCTAGACAAATATTTTTTAACACTATTGTATTCAAAATCTTGTCCTGCAAATATTTGACGCATGGTTTTCAGCCACGGCTTTTCATACCAACATACTAGATCAGGTTCGCCCGCAATAGTTTTTGCGTAGTCAATTAAATCGTGATGTAGATGCGGATCATTTTTAATTTTGCTAAATCTTTCCGATTCACTGGCAAATATTAAATGATCTTCATCAAATACTGCAAGTGCAGCATTGTGACTGTTAGCCGAAATCCCCCAAGTAATCATTTATAGATAAACGGATCTCTTTTACGTAGTTCTTTTAATCTACGTTTTCTTTTAATGTATTCTTTTATTTTTTCAATTAGTCTGAACATTTTTAATCCTTTTAATCATTTGATTTTTCATCAAATTAATTTTTATATTACCACTAACTGATGTCTTTATAATATCAACAATAGTAAACATTTTTCCGTATTCTTTCACTGCATCGGCACAATCTTTGATACTGCTATTCCAATTAGGGAATGCTACGCTCCAACCCAATTCTCTAGCTTTATCGATACCTGCTATACCTGCTTTATCTTGATCTGGAACGAAAATAACTTGACGGGATAGACTATTAATTATCCTAGCATGTTGTTCAGAAATTTCGTTTGTGAGAAGTGCAACACCGCCAATTGCCAGTGCATCAAATGGACCTTCGCAGACAATTACATATTTTCTATCATTAGCCTGTGCATCCATATTGAATACAAAGTTTGGATGCTGATCTGAAAGATACTTTGGCTTTCCAGGTGTAATGCGTCTTGCAGTACTACCTACAGTTTGACCATGATACAAAAACGGAATTATAACTCTATTGTCATAACCCGCTAACGGTGACCAATAAAAGTTTTCTGCCAACGGATTAAATCCACGATCAATAAGATATTGTATCACTAACAATATTTTTTGTTCAGTTTCTACATCTAATTTTTCCTGCATCCATTCTATTAACGGCAAACTACCTTCTGGTAATTCTTTTTTGGTAAATTCAACTGGAGGGGTGTAATGTTGATTTACATAATCTGGTCGTTCGGTTTTTAAAGCTTCAAATATTAATCGTTTTATAGTATCATCTGACGCACCCAACCAACTACATAATTCTCGTAATTTAAAAGATATTGGACGACCTGGTTGCCAACCTGTAGAAAATCCACAGTTAAAACAGTGATATACAAAACCTTCATTAAATGTGACTCCGCCTCTTAGTCTATCATCTGATTTGTGACCACGATGATGACAACAGGGAGCATTAAAGCTAATCCAACCACTTGGTGTTTGCTTTCTTTTATATGGCAGTAATGTACGTAGGGTATCTAAGACCAGAGTCATAGATACATTTTAATATCTATACAATACTTTGTCAAGTGTTCCAGCAGTTTGAGTATGCTTGATTCTAAACCAACTCCAAACGCCTTCTATATTTTTATATGATATTGAAGAATTGGTTAATGGAATTGTTGCTAGATCAATCCAATTTCCAGTAGTGGTATTTTCGTCCATGCTTGCTTGAATTACTACACTACCACTATATGCAGTTCCATAGAACGCAAAAGTATGCAGTGCAGAATTATTATTCAAATGCGGTTTGGCATCAATGATGCTGCTGACTTTATACGTACTTTCTGTATTAAAAGTTGTTATGATATCTGTAGGTATAACATTACCATACACGTTACCAATTAATTCTAATCTACCCAGTGCGCCAAATTGGCTGTCTCCGTACAATGGTTTTTTAATACCATTGGATAGAGTATATAAAGAAAATGTATAAAATCCAGGAGTTAGCGTTAATGCTTCTCCTTCACTGATAGTTACAGATACTTTACCTTTAACAGCATCTACAACTGTACAATCTCTGGACATAATAAGTTCTTGCGACTCATAAGCAAAAAGATTAAATACCACAGTTTGTCCAGCAATGGATTGGGGTTTTTGATCAGAGTTGCGAACTTGAAAATCTATAGGATTATCGACTCCGCGATAAATTTTTAGGGTGCGTTGATACACTTTGCGATACCTCTCAGTTTGCCAGGAGCCAAGATCGCTGAAAACGTCCACTTTGTTTGCGTATAAATAACTTGGATTAAATTGCATTATTGGTCCTTTGATTAATAATATTTACCTATGAGAATAACAGAAAACTTACAACAAAACTTCCCATTTATAAGTGTTATAAACTACGTTGACAAAGAATATGTGGGCATTATTATTAATCAAGACTCTAGTATCACTAGCATGTATGATTACACTTCTTTAAAAAGCGAAGAAGAAAAAACTAGATTTTTAGAACTAGGGGAAGCTTGGTGGTGGGAATCAAATAGACAAATTCCTATTAGTATTTTTCTAGCTAAAGAAATACAACCTTTTAGATACGCTATTAGAAATTTCAGTACCAAAGATGTTAAATTAATGCTTGGGCCTTGCGTAAGTCTAAATCAAATTATCACCAAAAGAATTAAACGTAGAAGCATAGTATTAATTAGAAAAGCTGGTTAACTATAACCGTAACTAATACTTTCACAAATTTGATTCATTTGAACTATAATTGAAAGAGCATACGCAGTAGCATGACTCTTTTTAAAGTAGTATTCGTCATTCTCTGGTTTCGTCCAGATCTCGTTCATCACCGTAGTCCATGGCTTCCCAATCAGATAACGTTTCGCGGGTCTTATCATTGCCAGTACTGCTGCCAATTCTTCTATAGATTTTGGTTCCATCTCTCTTAGAATAGACCCATGCCCATTCACATGGAACAATAAGTTCACGAAGTCGTCCTGTAACAGTAAATCCCATAGTGGTTCAGTCTCCATTAAAGTCTTAAGATGATTTTCATCTTTGATATTTTTATAGATTCCTACATTGAGAAAATCAATTTTAAAAAATCCTTGTTCTTCTGCTTGATCATATGGTATTGACGAAAGATTAGTTCTTGCATCAATTGGCACAGGATGAAAATAAACACCTGTGTTATGAACTACTAATTTGTTATCTTCTACTCTGCTGGCTCTGTGATGTTTGAACAAAGCCAATGCTTTTGTTCTATCTGCAAAGTCAATATCAATATCTGGCATTACTGTAACCTTGTTGACTCAAATAACAATAGTGGTAAAGTTTCTGCAAGAAACTCTGCATATTCTTCAGCATCTTCAATGTCCTCAAAGCCGCTGAACTTTACATATACAACAGGTTCCTCGCTACCAACAGCAACTTCGATATCTAAATCATCTCTAGAAAGAGGTTCTTCGTTTTCTGCTAGATCTTGTTCTACTACTTCCGGTTCTTGTTTTTTCTTAGGCATTATAATATTTTCGCTTCTTTGATAACATCTTTAATTAGTTCAACATCTGCAGGATAGTTTTTAAATTTACGTTTCCAAAATTGTGGATCAATTATAGTACTGATAATTTCCAACTGTTCATCATTCATTTTTTGCAGTGCGTCTTTTCCTGATTGAATATTTAACAACATCCACGGACTGATTAATCCTTCTTTTATATCATGTGTTAGTCTGTTTAAATTCACATACAAAAAATAGTGTTCCCAAGTTGAGTTATTTTTATCAGCCCAGTCCATCATTGTTTGTATAGTTCTTTGTATAGAACCATCTGCTGGTTCTTGTTTGATTAACTCAGCAATGTATATGTCATATAAATTATCACTACACCACGCATCTAATTTTGTATTACTGCGTATTACAAATTCTATAAATCGTTCTGGATAAATTGGATTTGTGTTAACGAAAAAACTGCCAAACTTTACAAATGCTGTGTAGTAAGGGCTTTCTACAAAGTCTTCAAAAGTTTTTTTAGTATTTTTTTGTGCTACCTCATAGAACTTGGTATAGGCCATAAACCCAGCCTGTACATGTTTTTCTCCTTTGTTCAAATGTCTACGCTTCTGTTCACATACATGAACAAACAGAGTTTTTTCTTTGACAAATTCTTTTTTACAGTATTCACAAACAAACATTATAGAAGTTCTTTGATTTGTTTATTATCAAGTCCCATGTCTTTGGCAATTTGTTTAACTTCGTCGTCAGTTAAAATTTTAGCCAATAGTTCAACGTCATCTAACTTGGCGCTAGGATATCTATCTAATAAAAATTTATGTTTTTTACTAGAACCTTCTGCCTTTCTAGATAACTTTATATATTCTCTTCTAACAACTTTTCCTTTAGGATTAGCACACATAGTTAACAGTAACCATAACAGTTTAGGATGGTTATAAAACTTATAATAATTTTTATTATAATATTCGTTAACAGTTAAAATATAGTGAGCTTGAACATCCGGATCACTAGAGACTGGGCTGCTGATCCAGCGTCCAAGAACAAACAAAAGTTTTTTTAATTCTTTCTGTTGATCCTCTTCTAAAGCGTCCCAAAGATCTTTAATGCCAGAATCAACAGCTGGAATGATATCTTTGAATAGGTCTAATTTACTCATCTTTTTTACCTAAGTGATACAATAGTTTAACACGTTCTACAGCTTCTTTCAAGACAGGATCATTCTTTGCAGCCATGTGAATTTTTTTGAACAGTTCAACTTCGCTGTTTAGTTCTTCTTTAAGAACTGCTTTGTAACTTTTGCCAATAAGACGGCGCTCTGTACTACCCATTTCTCTAGCATAGACAGTTTCTCCCCCATCCGGTGATTCATAAACATAAGTTGCTCCAGGTTTAAGTTGTCCCATGATTTTTGTATCCTATAGTTTCTCTTTCGATATCATCATGATCAAATTCTGCCCAATATAATTCAAAAGCTACGGTGTCTTCTACAGCTTCAAATTGATGATATTCACCGGGAGCAACCTTAGTATATTGCCCTGCCTCTAGTAGTGTCTCATCAATTAAGTCGTAGTTGTTTTTCCACACTCGGATGATCATTTTGCCTTTTTCAACAAAGAAACCATTCCATTTATATTTGTGCTTGTGCTTCGAACACACCCCACCGGCGTTAGCTTCAATGCGATGAAATTCTAATACACCGTTAGCTTCGAGTAATTTTGTTACTCCCCATATTTTACCTGCTTTCATATTGTTCCTTTAATCTTTAAAAAAAGATACTCTTTTCGTTCGCACCATCTATCTTCAAATACAGGTTCTCCGGGACCACAGATCATTCCAACACCGTGATAGGCCATTGTAAACCATAATATTTTATTTGTATAATGACAGCGTCGTGGCCATAAACTGTACTTTAATTTCCAACCAATACATCTACGTTTAAAGTTTTCGTTGTCCATAAACGGTATAGGCATTATAAAATTTTATCTAATTGAATAATTTCGCTTTGACGACTGACTTCTTTGACAAAAAATGCGCAAGGTGGATTATGATCATCACTAATTGGTACTGTTAGTAATTGTCCATTTTTCATTTTAGGAAAATACCATCTAACATCTTGAAAGATATTAACAATTTCAATGGGCTTGTATTCAATTTTAAATCCTTTAATAGGATTAAAGATTAATGCATCAAATCCTCGTTCATTAATACTGGTCAGTGGTAATACTTCTGGGTCTTGCCCACAGTCTTTATCTCCAACTACCATGCACCAATCTAATGGCATTTGTATTTCGTGCTCTCCTATGCGTAATAGAATTGCTGGACTGTTAAACGACTCTAAGAAAATAAGAGGCATAAAATAAAAATCTGGTTCATAAGGATTGCTATTATCTAGTACGCTAAATCTAGCATCGTCTTCTACTTCTTCCGGCAGATCATTTAAATCAAAGGCCGTGTTGTTTAATGTTAAAATTCTCATAATGTTACCTTGGTTAATGTAAAGGGGTATTTGGCCTCTTTGTAATATTTCTTCCTTTCCGTAAGATGCCGCTTGGCGTACTTGCAGGTGCTCGTGATGTCCCAAATTTGGACAAAGTCTTTGTCTTCCGCTCTTCTAATGCCTCGCCCAATACTTTGTATAACGCGGACAAAGCTCTTTCCGGGCTCAATAAGAACCAAATTAAAAATCCTTGGAATATTAATACCCACAGCGGCCACACCATAAGTCGCCACAATAATCTTGTTATCAGCTGTCTTAATCTCATCATATTCTTCTTTCCTGTCGTTTAGTTTCATACCGCCACTGACAAAGACCGCTTCGGGTATTCTTTCAATTAGTTGATTGCCTGTGTCAATCCTATTAATTAATACCAGCGTATTACCTGTTAGTGCTAATTCTTTAATTTTATTTGCCATCCACGTTAGTCTAGTTGCATCAGTAACTAAAAAGCTATATTCTTCTTGAAAACTTCTAAATACTTGAACATCGGTTGTTTGTAAAACATTAATTTGCAAATTTGCCAACACACCCTTTTCTTGCAAATCGTGTGCCGACACTTGATTAATTACTGGCCCGATGCTGGCTAAGATGCCTTGGAACTCCCATGCTTCTTTAGGAATAGTTCCAGTTAGTCCCCATCTAATAGCACAGTTTTTAAAATTTTGTGTTAATAGTTTAGTTAATACGTCTGCTTTGGCTTGATGAACTTCGTCGACAATAATTGCTGCTACTCCTTCAGTAAATTCCGCTAAAGAAAGAACGTCTTCATCATAACTATTTTTGTCTAATACATTTAAACTTTGCCATGTACAGATAGTATGAGTCTTTCCTAATTCTTTACGATCACCAAAGTACACACCAACATCAAGTCCTAGATTTTTATAATCTTCTTCAGTCTGAACAACTAACGACTTGTTAGGAACAATGACCATTGTACGACCATAGGGCTCACAAAGATGACTGAGTGTAGCAGTGGTAATAGTCTTACCTGCACCAGTTGCTACTTCCTGTAATGCCTGAGGATTTTCTAAAAATTTATTAACAACATCGTATTGATAATCACGTAATACAATAGGTTGACCCGCAGATGGATGACCTTTGGGCCAGGTCTTGCCTTTGTCAGCCCAGTAATTTTTGTTGACTCTTTCAAAAGAAATTTGTTTATGTAATCGTAAGTCGTCTACTTCAATCTCGTAGCCGCTTTCTTCAATAATAGGAAGAATAACATCTAGGTGTGCAAGATACCCATTGCCGCCTATGCCAAAGTAAGTTTTTGTTCCGTCCCACCGCCCTAATTTATAAGCAGGCATGTGACGAGCGTAGGGAAGATCAAATTTTAATTTGTTGACAATCTTTCTACGAGTTTCAACAGCAAGTCCTTCTATTTTTATGTTGACTTCGTCTTTTATTATTAACTTACAAGTTGACAATCTTTTTTTCCTTAGTTGACAATGCTCTCATTGCAGGTTTTTGTTCTCCAACAAAAATCACACACGGGTGTGAGTCCATCCAATGACTAATGCTCATATTAGTGTTTGTAAATAAACTGTTTGTAACTATAATTTTAACATTTTCTTTTCCTGCAAACAACCACTTTGCGGGCTTATGACGAAAAATATAAATTCTTCCAGAGTCCACAGGACCATTCATTTGATTTTCTTTGATCCATTGATTAAATTTTAAATCTTTATCCTCTTCGGCACTTAGCCTAAAACATACACGAATATTGTTTTTTGGAAAATTTGTATTTTCTGCAAAATTTACAAAATTTTTAACAAAGTTTAGAGTCTCGGAGGTACGATCAACAAGCACTGCTACTTTTGCAGTTGGTAATGATTTTAAAATTTCAAACACATTTTTAATGTCGTTGGTATAAAAGTAATTGTCGTGAGCAGTGGCAATTTTTTGAATTAACGTTGGATTTTTTTCTTCCAATTTTAGGCAAAAATTCATGCTCTTTGCTAGGAACATGTTTTCTTCTAAACTGTCTGTTTTATTGATTTCAAAATATTCTTTTGCATCTTCATTAGCATTAATCAATGTTACAAACTTATTTTTGACAACAGAGTGTGGAAGAAAATTTTCTTCTTGATTCCAGATTTCTTCCACTGAATCGCACAAATCGACGAAACTTTGATCTAACACAAATTCGTATTTTTCACAGAATTCTCTAATGGCAATTACGTTAGCATCTTTTAGTTTAATAACTCTAGACATTAACGTAGAATCCCACATTGATTTTAAATTAGGTAATTCCTTTTCAAATGGTTCTTTAATTTGATATGGAAATTTCATCAAAATTTGTAAACCACCATCTTCGTCCTGCTCTACAGATACACTTCGACTGTTGTCAATAACTCTAAACGGATGGCGCCATGTGGGATTGTCAATTGAGTCGTGGTAGTCAATACCGACCATCTTTGAGCCAATTTTGTATTTGGTTAAAATTTTCAACACAAACGAAGATTGCGCTCTAGTTAACGGTTTGCCTGTGAGAATTACATTCTGAAAACTATTAATGGCTGGTATGTCCTGGGGCTGAACAGAAACTTGCCGCAGGTCAACTGCATGAGCAAATTCAATGAATACGTCTTCAACATATCTGATGATGGTCATGCTAAAATAATAGCATCTCACATCGATGAAATCAACCTTTCTTGTGGAGTTCCCTGGATGAATTCGTCCAACAACCATTCTGTATGAAGAATGTATTCAAACCACTGTGTTCTATCTTTGAGGTATGGCGTCTCTATTTCGTTAAGTTGACAGGATACCGGATGTGCTAATGCACTAGGATCACAAATTAATGGAACTCCATTAATTGCTGCCTGTACTGTGGTACCACTATTATGATTTATTACGCAGTGATGAGAAAAATTAATATCAAATTCAGAATATGTGTTAGGTATTGGATTTGTTGTTTCGATAACAACATTTGGTATTGAAAAATAATTAATACGACAACGTGGATGTGGTCTTACTACAATTGTACGATCGGTAAATTTTCTAATTTCTGAAATTTTTTGAAAAATCCAGTCACTAACTGATGGCAGTCCTTCCCATTGGAGGCTGCGATCATGTTGACCCAATAATAGGATTGAGGGTTTTCTGTTTGTTTGAAAATCTTTTAACTCAACACCTAAAACTTTTTGTCTATTTTTTTGTAAATGATTTTCTTGATTAAATTTTCCGTCACCGTTGATATTTTCCAATGAAAGTTTCCATGAAATTCCCCTTTTCAGTGAACCGACTTCGACTATCATTACCGGTTTATTTTTATTTTTAAAAAAATTGTAAATTTGTTGATTGGGCTGCATACGGCCGAACCAAAGTACACTCCATATCACCGGAATGTCCTCGTTGCTGTCAACAATTTGATGTCCAAGACGTTTAAAACCTTGTTCTAAAGCGTCAAAAACCACGTTACTGCCAAGAGCACCATTTTCACGATATAATTTTATGCGCATTTTTTAAAAATAAATAACAGAGTATTTAATTCTTGTCGTAATGAGTAAATTTTTAAAACGTATAGAACCAATTATTACAAAACGTGATACCGCTGTGGTATTAGGTCGTAATTTTATTAATATTCCAGATCTTCTTGAAGGATTCAACACGGTGTTTGTCTATGACACTCAACGACCAGAGATTAAAAGTAAAAATTTAATACCAAGACTAAACTTTACTGATATAAAAACATTACCAGAATTTAATTTACTAGTAGTGGATGAGCCATGTCTATGGGAGATTGGTAATTTCACACCAGTTGCCAGCCTTAATAGAGCAGGAATCATTTTAATACATGGTGAACCGGTGGGTAAAAAGATCTTAAAACATCTTTGGCAATATAATTATGAAAGTTTGGGTAATCATAAAAGTATAAATTTTTGGAAAAAGGCAAACTAATGAAATATGCAGTAGTTACAACATTTAATGAAGATGGTTATAAGTCTTATGCTAAAAAAATGATCGAATCTTTTTTGATCAATTGGCCAAAAGAAGTAAAGTTATACCTGTATCCCGAAAGAGTTAACCCATATGTACCGCAAGGCGCTAATGTTGAATTAATTGATCTCGATACCGGTGTTCCTGAACTCACAGCCTTCAAAGAACGTTGGAAAAATGTTCCCCATGCCAGTGGAGACATCTCAAGTTTTCCAAGATTGGCTGCTAGAAAAGACAGTCATAAACCTTTCAAATGGGATGCAATAAGATTTGCTCATAAAGTTTATACTATCTTCCATTGTGCTAAAAATTGTGATGCAGATGTGTTAATATGGATGGACGCAGATATGGTTTGTCATAGTCCGATTAGTCTAAGTGAGATACAGCGTCTAATACCAATCGATAAAGATCTGTGTTACCTAGGTAGAGACAACAAATTTTCAGAATGTGGTTTATATTCTCTTAATTTACGTTCTGAAATGACTAGAAATTTTTTAAATCAATTTCAATGGATGTATGACAAAGCCGAAGCGGGAATCTTTAACTTAGATGAATGGCATGACAGTTATGTATTTGATGATGTACGTAAAAGATTTCCTTTTTTAATACAGCACAACTGGAGTCAAGGTGTTATTACAGGAGAAGGTCACCCGTTAATAAACTGCGAATGGGGTGGATACTTAGATCACCTCAAAGGCGAAAGAAAACAGTATGGCCGCAGTCATCAAAAAGATCTAAGAATTAAAAGAAAAGAGGATTATTGGAAATGAAAAGTTTTATCATTTGTCTTTCTAAAATACAATCATCTTTTGAAACAGCACTAACCCTACAAAAACAATTAGAAGAATACAATATGCCTGTTGAGTTGTTTGAAGGAACATATGGCACCGATGCTGTGAAAATGATGGAACTTGAACATAGAACTTGGCATCCGTTTGGCATTAAAGGTCCAGATATTGAAATTGATCCCGATGCTGTTCCTAATTTAAAAGGAAGTTCCCCTGGTGTTAAAGGATGCTTTTATAGTCATTATAGACTATGGCAAAAATGTGTAGAATTAAATGAACCAATTATTATATGGGAAGATGATATTGTTTTAAGAAGACCATTTATTCCAATTGATTGGACAGACGTACTAGTTTTAGCATTAGGGCATCCAACTAAGACTGAAAAGTATCGGCAGTATCTTGAAGATCCACAAGGAGATCCAAAAGCAGAACCATATTTTCAAAGTTCAATGCCGGGATGTTGTGGATATGCATTAAAGCCACATGCAGCAAAAAAACTTGTGGATACATATAAAAATACCTATCTTCCAGCAGACAATGCTATAAATCAACATCATGTAATTATTGAAATTCATAGTCATGTTATGGGAATTGCATTGATTAAAAAAGATGGAAAAAAGAGTTTAACAAGAACAACATTTTGGGATAACTATCAATGAAAGATTATAACTGTTATGTAATATCTAACAAACCTTGGATATATCCAGAAATACAGACCGGCGCAGCCCCAGAAGAAATTAATTATTTTGATGGTACAGGGTATCCTTCGTTTTCAAAATTAGTTAATAGTTGTATATCTCAATGTCCATCTGAAATAGTAATTGTGCTTAGTGATAAGGTTCGTCCAACTCAAGAACAAATACAAAAAATTGTAGAACTTATTAAGCAAGGGTACGGGCTAGTTGCACTTTATCGCTTTGGATTTTTTGGATTTAAAAAAGAATTATTTCGTAGAGTTGGTATGTTAGATGAAAGATATGTCGGTGGCGGTTATGAAGATGATGATTTTTATATAAGAATGAAGGAAGCAAATATATCGATGTATATTACCGAAGAAGCAGTATATAACAAGTCTCATTCGAGTTGGAATTACGATCTATCAAGACCACATTTTTGGGCAAAATGGGTAGATCAATCTCATCCAGAATGGCATCCGCAAGCAAAACGATCAGCATCATTTATTAAAAGAAAAATTGCAGAAGAAAATTATTCTCATTTATATGATTTGGGTACAGTTACCAATGACACATTTTTAGATTTTTCTCATTCTGTTATACAACCATCTAAGGCTAGAGGTTGGATCCAAACTAAAGGAGCAAAATAGTGTCTTGTTCAATAATTAATAACATTCCAGAAATAGAAAAATATACCTATTTAGAGCTTGGTGTTTTTAGAAATGAAAACTTTCGATCTATAAACTGTAAAGAAAAATTTTCAGTTGATATTAACGGCAATGCATTGTTTACCGGTACAACTGATGAATATTTTTCTAGTATAGATAATTCAAAAAAGTTTGATATTATTTTTATTGATGCAAATCATGATTACGAATATGTTCTCAAAGATTTTAATAATTCAGTTAACCATGCTAATAAATGGGTTATTATGCATGACATGGTTCCTCCATCGCTAAAACATACCTCGTCAAAATTTTGTTCTGATTCTTTTAGATTACTAATGTATTTTATAAAAGAAACTAATTTTGAAATATACACTATGAATAACAATTTCGGTCTTACATTTATTCGTATACCGGCGGCTAAAATAAATCCCCCACTCGAATATCAAAATATATCATATTACGAATTTAAAGAATTTATTAATACTATAAAACTATACAATGACAGCGAAATGATTGAAATTTTAAGGAACAATAATGTTTAACGGAACTAGAATTTTTGTTAGTGGGGCAACAGGATCGTGGGGGCAGACTTTAATCAGTTTACTTCTTAAAAAGTACGAAGTTGCAGAAATTATTTGTTTTTCTCGTGGAGAATTACAACAAGTATTGATGAAAAGAAAATTTAACAATCCTAAGTTAAAATTTGTAATAGGAGATGTTAGAGACTATGATACAGTAAGACAAGCAACTAAAGGAGTTGATTACATTTTCCATCTTGCTGCATTAAAACATGTGCCCGTGTGTGAAGAAAATGTTCAGGAAACAATTAAAACAAATATCAACGGTACTACTAATATAGTCAATGCTGCCATTGAAAATCGTGTAAAGAAAGTAATTGATGTAAGTTCAGATAAAGCAGTCGAACCTATTAATCTTTACGGAATGACAAAAGCTGTTGGCGAAAAAATTATAATCCAAGCAAATGATCTTAACGATTATACAAAATTTGTTTGTATTAGAGGCGGTAACGTAATGGGATCCAGCGGATCGGTTATTCCTTATTTTATTGAACAAATAAAATCTGGTGGGCCGTTAACAATAACAGACATGAAAATGACTAGATTCTTTTTAACATTAGAAGAGGCTATATTTTTATTGTTTAAAGCATCTATTGATAGCATAGGTGGTGAAACATTCGTTATGAATATGCCATCTTGTTATATTAAAGATCTTGCAGAAGTATTAATGGATGTATATGGAAAAGTTCAGGTAATTGAAACTGGAATGAGACCTGGCGAAAAATTAGACGAAATGTTAATATCACATCACGAATCTCAATTAACATACTGTTATGATGAACATTACTTTGTTACACTACCTGCAGGTTATAATCAAGCATTAGCAACTAGATACCAAGATCATAAAAATTTTCCATATCCTGAATTTTCTTCTAAAACAAAGATAATGGACAAAGATCAAATAAAAGATATGCTTGAGAAAGGTAAATTTATATGAAAGTTTTAATAGTTGGCTCTAATGGCATGGCGGGTCATGTTATTAAAAAATATCTTACATCTCAAGGATATACTGTTCAAACTTTAGCTAGAAATAATGCCGATTATGGACTAGATATTGAAAACACTGTAATTACTAAATCTTTTTTTAATGAATCCAAAAACGATTTTGATTTCATAATTAACTGCATAGGACTGTTAGTCAAGGATAGCATTGATCGTCCGGATAGAGCAGCAATTATTAATTCCTGGCTTCCCCATTGCATTGAAAACGAAATTAAAGATTCTAAAACAAAATTAATTCATTTGTCAACTGATTGCGTGTTTGACGGCAAACAAGGAAACTACATAGAGACAGATTTACATACAGAAACCAATTCATATGGTAAATCAAAATCCTTTGGTGAAATTAACAATTCTAAAGATATTACATTTAGAATGAGTATAATTGGTCCTGAATTAAAAAAGAACGGTACAGGATTGTTTAATTTTATCTACAACAATATTAATGAAGAATTACAAGGATGGGATAATGCTTGGTGGAATGGTATTACTACTCTTCAATTAGCAAAATGTATTGATCAGTATATTCAAAATCCGACAATAACGGGAATATACCATTTAGTTGATAACAATGTTAAAATTAACAAATATGATTTATTATGTAAAATAAACTCGGTCTTTAATTTAAATAAAACAATAATTAGAACCCAGGGACCTAAACCAGTTAATAAAATTTTAATTAATACTAGATCTGATTTTAGTTTTAATGTTAATAATTATGATATTCAATTAGCTGAGTTAAAAGAATTTATGAAATAAATTTTCTCATATGCGACCAGCATTCACCAGATCTTAATTCGTTAAAATTCCAATGAAACATTGATAATCTTTCAACCCACTTTTGCCTATCTGGTAACATTGGGTTTTCAATTTGTGATAAATCTCTATTAGCAATTTCCGCACTTTGACTTCTAATAGGATCAGTTACAAAAATTGGAATTCCTTCAATTGCTGCACCGACTGCTGGACTTGAATTATAATTTACAGCAGCCCAACAATTTACTAAATCATCAGTTAGTCTAGTATTATTACTTAATCTTACACGTTTAGAAAATTTAATTCTGCAATGCGGACTGTCTGGATTAAGATAAGTTCTAGCTGCTTTATCTCCAGGGTGTGCTCTAATTACTATGGGTCTATCTGTAAAAGATCGTATAGTATCAATAACAGATATAGCCCAATCTTGTACATCATATCCAGACATACTCCAACCACCGTTGCGTTGTAATAGTATTAAAATATGATCGCCGTATGCTCTATATGGTTTAAGATGTATATTAAGATTTTGTGAGATTTTAATCCATCTTATAGGATCTATTTCTGTATCACAATATATTCCTTGATTAGGAAAAACGTCATTAAAACTATATCTTAGATAATGCAATGGATTATCTGTATTAGCATAAAGAAATAAATTACTATCAGCACATACAACAAATCTATTAAGAAATTTTTGTTGAGTTATTACATTATTTCTTAATATGGTGTGTTGCGCATCTGGTTTTCCAGATATCCATCCTTGTATTACTCCAACATCGGCCGCAACTACACTATAGTGATCTACATCAAGTACAGTATCACCTGCTGCACGAACTCCTTGAGAAAAATTTTGTAAAAGTTGTATCTTCTCTAAATTTTTTCCGTTAGGAACTGATTTATGATATATCGCTACTGTTTTCACTTGGTTGTGTTGTTTTTAGATCTTGCAACAGTTTTTTATTATCTTTATTAATCCAATGTTTAAAAAATTTACTAAATCTAGAATTAGATAACGCATCAATATTTTTACAAGGTTGATTACATAAATTTAAAAAGGTTCTCTCTTCTGCAACATAACCTAATACGTGTGCATCATATGGTCTAAATAAACCAAATAATTGTTCCTCATCACGCCATACTTTTTCATATAAACGAGTCGCAACATTTAATTTGCCGTATTGTTGATTAAAAATTACTAAACCAGTTTCCCAACAATCTTCGTTATCACCAGAATTCATCATTGCAAATGGTTCTGAAAAATTAAAATTAAAATCTTCCTCTCCAACATCTGCAATTTGTTCAACATCTGAATCAATCCAGATTATTCTTTCATCTACGCCCCTATTTCTGATTGCATCTATTTGCGCCCACGACTTGCCCCAAAATTTTCTTACCTTAGATCTACCTACTTCTTTGTTTGATAATTCTGGAACACTTAGTAATTCTTTGTGAAAGGGAACTTCAACTATCCAATCTAAATCTCCGTCGTGTTGATCGATGTATATGGTTGTCTTACCCGGTAATTTCCAAGTTGGAATGCAATATCTTGCAGTATCGTTCCAGTACGTTTTTGATATACTTGTAATAAAATGTAATTTCATGTTTCTTCCAAAATTCTTTTAGCAGTACCGTTTCTTAATTCATCAGTATGAAATTGACCATAAGCCATGTGGCATACCCATGAATATAATTTATCCTTATCAGGGTAATACGGGGTTTCTATCTTGGTTAAGTCTTGTAAACTTACAGGACTTGCAGCATTAGCAGGTGCTAATGTAAATGCCGGAATCCCGTTTAAAATTGCTTCTGTTGCTGCAACACTATTGAATGTTATCAATGCAAATGCATCATTTTCTAACTCTTGAGTTAATGGAATATTTTGTTTTCGATCTATTCTATCTGCAGGTCGTTGTCTAATAACAATAGGTCTATCGGTATATTGTTTTAACATACTAATAACATTTTCTAACCATTGATCTAGATTTATTCCATAAAACTTGCAAGGTTTCTCGTCAGGAGCAGCTATAATTATTCTTTTACCAGGAGTCTTCCAGGGTTTTATTTCTTTCCCTAATCGACGCCAACGATCATCGGGCCTGGAAATAATTTCACTGTGTTGTAAATTATTTTTTACTATTCTATGCCAAAATTTATAACCACTTGGGTTTTTATTATATACGTCATTACCAATATACCCAGTATCGAAATAATAAAACGTGCGTTGATCTTCCCAGCAACGTTTAATTAATTTATCTTTAAGTATACCGCGAATTACTAACGGGTTAGTATTGTTTTCGTATACAAAATCTTCATAGGAAGTTACTTCACTGCCGCAACCTTTAGCAAAGATTTCTATATATTGAGATTTTTTAGTGTTGTTTAAAAAAATCCAACTCATATATCTCTTTGTTGGCAGTATTCAGTTAGAATTCGTTCTTTATGCCATTCATTGCCCATTGGCGTACCAGCAAACTCATGAAAGCAGGGTGTTCCTAACGTATAATGCAATAACTTTGCATCTGGATTTGGACCGTATTCGTCAGGTAACCAATTCCACTCTTTAGGTAATTCTCCTATACGTTCGTCATCTAACCACGAGAAGCGGTGGAGGAAACTGCCGGTGGATTGTTGGACAAACTCGGGAGTAAGTTTCCGGTTAGGAAAAGAATTACAATTCCACAGAATAACACTAGACCAATTTTTTCGAGGATAGTCTTCATTTTTTGCTCCTAAATATTTTACAGGCATTTTTGTTTTGTAATCGTGTTTAACAACCATTACATCGTAGGACATTTGTCTCATTTCCCATAATTCGGCAATGTCACCACGTACAATCATGTCACCATCGATGAATATTGCATGGCCAGCCCAACCCATTAACCAGGGAACTAAAAATCTAGTATAGATAAAATGATTACTACCATCAGTATGTGTTTCAGAATAATCTTTAAATAAATTTAATGCCACCGGAACAATACTTACAGGCTTTGACGAATTACGAATAATACTATTAACACATGTATGATATGCGATTGCTTCTCTTGGATCGTAACCAATAAAAACTGGAATTATATCTTTCATTTTCTTTCTATATCACTTTCGTTACAGTCCGTGCCATACTGAATTTCTATAATTCGTAACGGATTATTACTTGGATTGCATAATTGATGCCATTCGTCTTTTTTAATATGTAAACTTTGATGTTTATGAAAAATTCCAACTAATTCTTGATCTGTGCTTCTATTAATTGTGTAGATTTCTGCAGTACCTTCTGCAATGAACCAATGTTCTGCTCTGTTTTGATGACGTTGCATACTAAGGCATTGTCCTGGTTCCACAGTTAATTCTTTAACTTTAACTTCCTTGCCATTTTCGTGTAGTACACGATAATAACCCCAAGGGCGTTCAGTTTTGGGAGCTTTCCATTCTTGTAAAATCCAACTGCTAGAATTTTTTTTATCTACTCCACCGACACCAAATACAAATTCTAGGTGTAACATTTCTTTAAGTAGATCCATTTCTGGAATATTTTCTTTGGTTCGATCTCCGCCGTTGGCGAAGATAATATTAGCATTAGGATGTATTGCTCTAACTTTTCGGATAGCATCTTTAGCACTATTATCGCTATCGTCAAAATTTATCACTCGACTAACACTGTATAAGTTAGCTACAATGCTTGCACGTTCTTCCCAAGGCATAAACTTCTGCCCTTTCTTTCGACGTAGCCATTCGTCAGAATTAACTCCAACAATTAACGAATCGCCGAGCTCTCTTGCCGCGTTGATATATGATATGTGTCCGGAGTGTATTGGATCAAAACCACCAGTAATTAAAACAATGTTTTTCATGCTGATATTTATCAGAGCAGTTAATGGTAAATATTAAAGAGCGGACAAAAATGGCATTAAAATATCAAATACTCGTTAATGAATTTGACGAACCTTTTATTAAAGGTTGGGAACGTTTTACCGGCAGATTAATTCATATACATGATATAACAACTGCTGATCCAGGAATACCATTAATAGTGCCCGCTAATCCTATAGGATTTATTGGGCCATGGATGACGGCAAAAAATCCCTATATAGCAATTAATCGTCCTTATCTTGGATCTTGGGTTTCAAAACATAGAGTAGCAGCCAGGGTGAGTATAAATTCTTTTGCACCAACTAAATTAAAATCAATTCCCTATTCTCGATGGAACACTACTAGATTAGAAAAACAGCCTTGGAAAGTTAAAGAAATTAAAAACGTATTGATCGCTCCAAGTAAAAAAAGTCAAGGAATTTTCACAGGATTTGATATTACACAATGGTCTGAAAAATTAAAAACATTTTTTGAATCACGGGGTGCAAATGTAAAAATTAGATACAAGGTTGGTAAAAAGGGAGTACAACATTACGGAAATCCTAGTGTTGGATTTAAAGGCGTGTTTGGAATCGACGGCGATTTTGAATGGGCAGATTTAGTTGTCAGTTATAGTTCTGCAATTACTGCTGAAGCATTTTGGTACGGAAAAAAAGTTATTAGTCTAGGCCCGTGTCCAACTTGGATAGCATGTGAAAGAACATTAGACAATTGGAGAGATCCGTTAGAACCAGTTAACAGAGATGTGTGGCATGAACACATTGCATGGTGTCAATATAATTTAGACGAATGGTACGACGGTAGTGCTCAAGAAAAAGCCCTGTTTTATCAGGGCCATCCATACGAAGTTCCACATGATGAATTGTTTAACAATTCACAAGGTGGCATCCTCTAACCCAGCTACACGCAACTTAATAATATTAGTCAAGTGCCACTGCTTTTGATCAAGTGCTTTAATAATACCAAGCCATTTGTTACGTAACAATGCAAAATCGTTAATAATTTTTTCAAAGTCTACAACGTCTGCCTCACCGTCTACAAACTTTTCACAGTCTCTACTGCTCAACGATCGTTGATAGCTTTCAAGATATTTACGAAAGTGTTGACTTTTTAGTCGTCTTAATTCAATATTAAGATATTCGAGGATACCTTCAATTTCCTGTAATTGATTAAAACGATTCTCTACCACACCGGGCATTGCAGCACTATTTTTTTCTATATTGCCAAAGATTTTACATTCCAGTTTTGCATCTAACAATTCTTTTTCAAAAAATGCCACTGCATCCGGAATATTACTGATATCTTTAGAAACTGCTTCGTACCAGTTCATTAATCCTCATCTTCGTAATAATCTTCTTCTTCAGAATCCTCAATTTCTTCACCGTCAATTGCATATTCAATTGCTTGATCAAGATGGGGATCTACTCCTAATAAAGATTCAATAGTACTATCCTTAATACCATAATCTAATAAAGTATTAACAAAATCTGTTGCAACAATACTTTTAGATTTTTCTGGTAAGTGCTCAACAATCACATTCCATAGATCGGCAATTAGGTCTTCTTTCATTGAGATGTCTCCGTTTCTAATTCAACATTATTAATTATCTCAGATGAGACATTTTCGCCGTTTTTAGAAACGTCTGCCATGATTTTATCAAGACCATTGTTTTCGTTGCGTTCCCACGCTTTGCGGAATTGTTTGATAATTTCACCGTCGCTAGTTACATATACAAGACTGTTACCTTCTTTCTTTAGAAGACCTTTTTCTTCTGCCAGGTCTACCATTCCACTATAGGGATTCATACCTGTTTCATAAGGAATTTTCACTTGTACTGATTCAAAAGGCTTTGCGTAACGTGTTTTCATTACTTTGCAGGCAGCACGAATTCCACGAACTTCCGAAATCTTGTTGCCGTCATCATCTTCTTTAAGTTTCAATTTACGCATTGCTACTACAATTGAACTTGCATAGATAAAACCCTGACCACCAGAAATTTTATCATCTGGATCAAACATATCTTGACTTGCGTATGTGTGATTAGTTGCTACAAGGCCAATGTTTAATGAACCAAACATATTGACACAGTTACGAACAAGTGCTGTTAGTGCTTTAGGCTTACGACCCATGTCACCTTTAAGGTCACCTGCTTCAAACTGATTTACATCAGTGGGAGTTAGCAACATACCAAGTGAATCAAGCACAAACAAAACTTTAGGACGAGTTTCTTCTGGCATTGCTTTATACTCTGCAACAAATTCTGTAATAGTCTTTGCTACATCATCGATCATTGCCATATTGAGTTTAAGAAGTTTATCTTCTGAAGTATCCACGCCAAGTGCTTTTAGCCAATCTTCATCAAGAGCATTTTCTGAATCAATTAAGATTGGATAGATGCCTTGTGCTTGTGCTGCCTTGATAAGATTGCCCGAACAAATATAAGATTTGCCAGCGCCACTTTCACCTGCAAATACTGTAACTTTACCTAACGGAACACCTTTATGAAAATCTCCGCTGATTAGATAATTTAAAGCATAATTACCTGTTGAGATCCAATCTGTGGGATCATTAAAACCAATACTAAGCCCTTCAATTGATTTAGTAATTGATTTTCTAAATTTTGAAATATCAAATGCTTTTGCCATTATTGATCTAACTCCAAGCTGTTTATTTCTTTAATTAGTGCCAATAACTCGTCCTCTGTATTACACAAAATCTTTTGAGTTTTCCACTCTTCTTTTTTGTTACGGCCACTGATTTCAATCATAAAACCGTTATCGTAGCGATAGAATGTGATACTTTCGCCAACTTTAGATAAATTTATTTTTGCCATTATTGTTTTCCTGTAATCAAAGAGAGTATGGGCGTGAACCCATACTCGTTATTTTATTATTATTGCTTTTGACGGTTACGAATCATGGCAAGAATATCTTGCGCACGACTGTTACCTTCTGCTGAAGAATTTGCAGCATCAGCTACGTTAACACCCTTAACTGGTGCTACTGGTGCTGGTTCTTCTTCGTAGCTTTCTTCTGTTGAAGCAGGTTTGACTGCTTTAGCCACTGGATCTCCAGTAGCACTGCCAATGCCAGCTGGCTTGTAATATTGACTCCAACGAGTTGGATCATATGCTTCGCCGTTAACACTTGCTTCAAACATTTCTTTGATTACTTTGAGTTCGACCTCACCTGGCTTCTTAGGTAAGAAGCTCTTAAGATCAAACAATCCATATTGATCAATTGCTGCTTTTTCTGCATCGCTAAGAGCACGTTCTCTACGGCTATACTTACTAGTAGAATAATCAGCAAAGCCGCCTTTACTGGTTTTAGCAATACGGAAATCTAACCCACGTAGATAATCTGTAGGTGTTTCATTGATTTCTGGATCAATCAAGCCGTTGCGGATGATTTGATAAATTTGAGGACCAATAATAAATCTACGGATTGGATTTTCTGGTACACTATCTTCTTTAAGTGGATCTTCAACAACGAAGCCTTGGAAAATGTATGAACGTTTTTTCCAGTACTTACGACCCATTTCTTCTAGACTCTTGTCCTTAAACCAGCCACGTACTTCTGAAAGAATTGGGCATGTTTCATTTGGACCGTACATCTCCACGCAAGGTACTTGTACTTGAATTTTCTTATTATCAGTTTCGCCTTTGATACCAGCGAACTCTAATTTGATCATAGCACGTTCAACCCAAAAGAAAGTATTTGAGCTGTCGCCGTCTGGAAGTAAGCGAACTACTGCTTCCTTGCCTTCTTGCATGTTCCAATGTGGATAAATTGCGTTGTCGCCACCGCCGGTGGAGTTTCCTGAAGATTTGTTTTGTGCTTCTTGAAGTTTTGCACGAATTTCTGCTAATGATGCCATTTTAATTTGCCTCCTATTATTTTGCCTTAAAATGTATGCCTTACGCACAATATATATTATGCGTTTTTTATTTAGCAATGTCAATAAAAAACAACGTTTTTTTGATTAATTTTGCCAAAAGAAAAGGACTCCGGAGAGTCCTTAACTAGGCGGAAATGATATTATCGCATGCCTGCTAATCTTTTGATACTTTCTAATTCAGGAGTAGCATTTTCGATCGATTCTTGTTCGTTCGGAGATTGGGCTGCTTGTTTGACTGCATCTAAAAGATCTTGCATCTTTAACTTAGGGTTAACTAAAGCTTCAGGAACAATAGTTTGATCAATATATACTAAATCAGCATCGTCAAAATATACAGGTGCATTTTTATCTAACCCTGCTTCTTTACGCAACCACTTGGTAAGTTTTAGCTGGTCGCCAGTTTTTGCATACCATTTAGCGACGTTCCAGCCATGTACACTTCCTTCGACAACTGCCGCTTCTTGTTGGTGCATTCCTGATAATTCTTTAATTCGATCTAAATCTGGATTTACCGATGACTGTTGCTGCGGTGCTAATTTTTCTACTAAACGTCTTGCTAGACTTTCTGCTTGCTCACCAAACTTCTTGCCTACCATAGTACAGACGCCTTCTGGGCCTTTAGGGAATGTGCCTGACTCTTTGTCATAAAATGAATAAATGAATTGTGCTAATTCGTTTACATTTGATTGTTTTTCTTCTAGTCCTTTTGATGTTTCAACGGATTCGTAGCGATCGTAATCATCATAGTCGCCGTCATCGGAACCATTTTCTGAAGCTTCTTCTTCAGCTTTTTCTTGTAGATAATTTTGATTATCGCCATCAAGATCATTAAAATCAATCTTTATTGATTTGCCATTACCAAACGCTGTGATTTCATTAATTTCAACTTCTGGATATTCTGCAGGAGATCCGCCATGATATCCCCAAGTAGCAGGTAGATATTCACCGTGAACACTATAATCAATATCAACATTGATATATTCGATACCTTCTACTGGACTTTCTTCACCGTCTTCAATATAATCTGCGGTTTCTTCTGGAGAAGTAATTGCAGTAATATCTGTATCTCCTAACATAATTTTAGAAATTACAGCCTTACCGTTTTCATCTCTTTCAAAGAAAACTTGTGTTTTTACTTCTAATTCGTAATCTCCCGAACTAGATGCTTCGGCAGTAATATCTTCACGTTGTCCATATGCTACAGCATCTGCATCTGCTGCATCGTTAGCATATTGCATTGGATCTTCTACGTCCTCTTCGTCTTGAAAATCGCCAAAGTCTAATTCTTCTAGTATATCTGGAGCATTTTCTTCTAACCAATTTTTAACAAGACCCCTGACACAAGTATCGGGGTCTTGTTCTGCTGCCTCTTTAATTTGTGCAAATAGTCTTGGATCTTCGATTATGCCTTCTAAACTTTTAATTGCATTTAACCCCTTTTCGCCTGCAGGAAAATGTTGTGTTGTTAGTTCGTTAAGTTCATTGATTGCAATTTTTTTCTCATCTGGATCTTGACTTAAGATTCCACTGTCTTCACCAAGATACGCTACCCAACTTTCAAACTTGGCAAACGGATCAAGTAGATTCGAATCAAAATCTTCTTCTATTTCTAGTTCTTCATTACCTGTCATAGCAACTATGTCGTCATAGCCTATTTTGGACTCTTCCTTCATAAGTCTGTATAAAATTGGAAACACAGACTTAATGTCCTCTTTGAAATTTTTGACAGTGAATTTTTCTGTAAAATCTTCTATAACATCCTGCGGCACTTCTAATGAATCTTGTAATTGAAAATTTGTTTTAAATTGTTCGTAAAATGCTTGCTTTGATAATTTTGAAAGTTCTTCGCGTAGCCTGTTTAATGCATCTGAGCTTTTTTCGTAAATTGAATTTGTATCAGAATTTAAAAGATCGTTTCTTACTACATAGTTTCCAAAGCCTTTAAGTTGAGCAATTTGCTCACTCATTCCTACAATATGCTTGCCAATTTCATCGTACGGCACTCCGCCGTTAGCCACATGACGTTGCATAGCACGAGCACCTGCTAAATGGATGAACGGATATTTAAATCTTTCACCGTCTTGATTTTCAACAAATAATGCTGAAATGTTTCTTGCTCTCGAACCAACTTGCTCATCTTGAATAGGTTTACTATGTTTAATGATTAACTTTGTATCCATTAAGTTTTGATAGCTAATTGTTCTCGAGCCATACAGGCTGCTTTCACTCATAATTGATTCTCCGACGGTCTTTGTTTGATTGTATTGACTTAAAAATGCAAAATCTCTTTGATCTAGATTGTCTTTAGCAACGTCTCTAGTATCAAAGGTTAGTAATCTACGCTTTGCAAATTGTCTTAATTCTCTTAAAAAATCGTACCATTTTTCTTTTTGTACGATATCCATATTTTCTGTAATACCATTGCTAAAGTATACTTTCATTGATCTTGGTTCAGCTAAACTAATGCTGACATGACCTAATGCCTGTTCATCAACAATGTAATCAAAATCAAAAAACACAGCTTCTTCGGGATTAATTGTAATGGCGCCCATACTTTCGCCAAGTTTTAAACCCGTAAAACGGCTGCGAATTTTATAAAATAAATCTGTAGCAATGCTTTTCATTGAGTCCATATTATATTTAGTTAATTTAGAATATGCCCGTGCTCATATAAAATGGCATGGGCATTTGTTCTTCCGAAATTTTTTCAGTCATTTTTTCGTAAATTTGTGGATCCCAGTCAGCTAAAACTCCGGCCATACGCACACATAATAAAGTTGAAGATACTAAATCGTCGTGTTCTCCGGTTTTAGCGCCAAACCCTACACCGTGTGCAACAAACGTTTTTAACTCTGAAATTAGAGGTTTAGAATTTAACTTCATTTGCTGTGTTTCAATCATGTGTTTAAGTTGACTACACGCTGTAATTTTTGTTTTGTGTGTGGTATTAAATCCCTTGCGAAACTTGCGTACATGTCCTTTACGCATAGGTTCTGATAAAAACAATCCATGAAAGTTTTCTTCACCAATATCTCTAATAACTATTAGAGCAGCTTCGCCCAATGTATTGTTTTCAACACTAAAGTATAGCTGCGGAACTCCGCCTTTTTCCTCACCACGATCGTGAATATATTTGCAAATTTCTCTAAGGTGTTTAACCTGTTGCTGAATAGGAGTTAAATTATGGCGCCATTCTGCTACCTGTTCCATGCTGGGCATTTCAAATACCTGTATAGCACCATAGTCACCACCAGTTCCTAGGCTAGGATCAAGAGCAACTAGATAGGTAGCATTTGGATTAATATCTTTATACCAACGTGTTTGACCCATTGTCATAATAGGATCAACACCTTTCATTTCTGCAAGACGTACTGCGTTGATTAATGTTTCGTCAAAGATTAAGAATTCGCAATCAAATTCTCTACGAAAACGTTCGTCACCAATTTTTGCACGTTCTACTCTTGCCCAATCGTCATCGCGATCCGGGTGTTCGTTCCAGTGTGCAAAGTAGCTGTAAAAACCATTAGTTCCTAGCTTTTGTTCATTTCCAAATTCGTCAAACTTTTTGTTAGCTTCTGTCCAAATTAACGCAAACTGATCTTCGTCTGAGTTTGGTGTTGATGTAATAATACACTTACCGCCTGTTGACAATGTTGGCGATAGTGCAGTCCAAAACTCTTTAGCTTTTTCAGGAGGTTGTACAAACGCAAACTCATCACAGTAAATTAACGAAAGAGATTTACCACGGCCGGTATTTTCTGTAGTTGTTGTTGCTTGTATACGAGCACCGTTATCATATTCAATTGTATTTCTATTATATGAATACACACCAGCACGGATAAAGTCTGGCAAGTTTTCGTAACCATAACGATAACGGTTCATAATGTCCTGCGCACCTTCGTACTTGTGAGCAGCGATCAGTACCTGTGCTTCTGGGACAAACATTGTATACCATAATAAGTAACCTGTGGCACAGGTTGTTTTACCCATCTGGCGGGGTAGCATAGCAATACACTGCTTGTTATTATGATATGCGTCTATTAATCTTTCTTGATATTCGTAGGGTACAAAATCAATAGCACCACGAACAGGATGTTGAATTTTTAAGAAGGTTTTACAGAAGTATAATGGACCAGTTATAGGATCCATACATGCTTCTAGATGTTTAATTTCTTCTAGAGTGTAACGCTGAGGTTTGTGGGCCTTTTTGATTAAGACCCCGTCGAGACTTTTGCTCATGGGGTCAATCCTTATTACTGATTCTTATATTCTTGTAAACGAGCACGTAGATCATTTTTAATAGCTGCTAAAGGATCTTCGCTCTCTGGCATAGCCATTGGATTATCGCCTTGTTTGTAACTGTGCTTAACCATTGTTTTTTCTTTGTTCATACCACCTGCTAGATGTTTAATGATTCTTAAATGATCATCATATTTTTCATCTGGCTCGTTTTCGTATGCTTCATTTTCGTAAGGTGATGGATCTTTTACACGTAGATCTTTTGGATGTTTTGGACCATTCATTCCGCCACCTGCATTAACTGTAATGTCGTCTATGTCTGCATATTGTTCATTAGGTTGGTTACTATAAGCTTCGCCCTTCTTAAGAGCAATGTCTGGCTGACTATCACCGTCGACATCAATATCTAATTTGTTATCATCGGTATCAATGTCATCTAACTCTGCATTATTCATTGCATCCGGTTTATTAATTTGTAGAGGAGCAACCATAGCATCTACTTTTGGTCCAGCTACATCTGGATTGACCTTAGAAATTAATTTCATTAGATTTGAAATATTATCCATTCCCTGAGCATTTAAATTTACGCTCATACTAGGAGGTGGTTCGTTTGCCGGAGGTGTACTTGGCATTGCTGATGGCATTCCGCACTCCTCGCCAACCGGTTTATCTAAATCTGCAATTTTTCTATATAATTCATTAAAGTTCATATTAACTCCCCACGGCGCTTTTAGCACCGGCTTTATCTTCTTTAGCTTTGGGAGCTGATCCTAGAACATCAGGTTTACCTTTGTCATGTCCCAATTCTTTTTTACGTGCTTTAGCTGTTTTCTCTAAATCTTTTAAGAATGATTTATTAAAATCATCACCAAAATAATCTTTATGTTTAATCTTAGCAACTTCGCTATATGACGGGTCTGTTAACAAAGATTTACCAGATTCATCGCCAGCAACTGTTTGTTCCAATTCTTCAGTAGTGTATCTCACCAACACATATTCTTCTTTGATCAAATCACATGATTTAATAATGCTTGCAATTTCTGGAGGTGTAACAGGATATGCTGTTTCAACTTCAAACATCGAAACTTCTATGTTTTCCAATTGCGGAAAATCAATAGCATTTTTCTGTATTGGAGTTTGAGCTGTTTTATCAAATCGTGTGCATCCAAATTTTTGGAGACGATCTTTAACTGTTGACTGAAAGCCCTCGGGCAGCTCACCCGCAACTTTGATCCTAAAGGACCACATTTTTTTGCTTTCAGCTAGATATTCTTTAAAAGTTTTCATACGTATATTTATTCCTTTTGGCTGAGTTTTTTCATCAGCTCATTTCTATCTGTAATAATAAATCCTTGTCCATTTAATACATCGTTTTCTGAACTTGGCGTATCTTTGTCTATTTTGTACTTTTTAAGCTGTAAATCAATAGCTTTTAATTTCTTTTCAACTTTATTAGATTTAGCAGTAATTGCGTGTCCTAACATACTACTAGCAACTTCAAAAATTCTACTAGCATATCGCACTTCTACATTCATGCCCAAATCCATTAAATCATCATATGCTTGTTCAGCTTTTTGAGCTAGATCGTCTAATTCTTTTTCATCAAGATTTTCTAATTCTTTAATTTCAGGTAATGATTTGGTTATTTCTTCAACTTCTTTATAGCTACGATCTAAATCTTTTACCTGCTCGTGTTCGGCAGGTACTGATGAAACATATTTTTCATCTTTTTTTTCAGGTAAGTTAAAAAGGTCTTCAAGTTTTTTAGTCATATCAATACTTATCTACGTTTTTTACCCTGATGGAAAATATCGCCTTCGTTTACTACTCTAAACTTGATACCTTTTTGTTTACACCAAGCAACGGCAGCTTCCCACTTGGCTAAGTTTTTAACATATTGCGCTTGATTATATTGACTCTTACCAGTGTGTTCTCTTAGTGTTTGACTCTGGGGTTTTACTTCTACCACTTCTGCATGTTTTTTTCCACTTTTATCAGTATACTGAACAAAAAAATCCGGAACATATATTGTATATTTTCCAGTTAATGGATCTCTATAAGGTATTTGTATACTTTCACTAGCCCAATGTTCAACTCCGGGATGTTCATCTAACATTTTCATAAAAACAAATTCCCAACTACTACGAGCTAGCGGAGTTTTCTTCCCGATGTATTTGTCGGGATTTTTCATTTCAAATTTACCTTGAGCAAATCTTGACGACATATTATGGTATTATATTTCTATTAACAGAGTCGTTAGTTACTTTTACTGCTCTATAACCTAGAGTGGATGTTGCTGGTCTATTATTATTAATAATTTCTGCAACAATTGAACTTAACTGAAGATTGTTCAATCCTTTTAATGTATCTAATATTTCAAATACATTTACATTATCAATCTTAGCCTGTTTTAAAAGAACAGCCGATGTTAACGCGGCGGCATCGATATCAAATCCTTTTTCTTCAAAAAATGCCTGCGCTGCTCCAACTTCGTTGGCATTGAATTCTAAAGGTGCTCTTCCATAACTATCAAAAAATAATTTTGTTGCTTGACCAGTATCTGTATATTGTCTTGGTGGTAAATTAGTTGGCATATTATTCTCCTGATGGTGATGTCACAGGAGCTCCGGTAAATGCAGCAGTTGCAATGGTTCTTGGCGATGCTACTCCGTCGTTATTTGATGGACTGGTTCCGGCATTTTTAGGAAATACTGTTCCAACAATACCTCCTACGGTATTAACGGCAGCATCAAATCCTCCGGGTGATGATAAAATATTTGCAAATTCTGCTGCTAAACCTTCTTTAGTCAAATTACTTAGATTTTTTGCAGTATTAATTGCGGCAATAGCGGTATTTAAAAATCCGCCTTTTTTAGTAAAAATATTGCCTTTTGATACATCTCCAAATACTGATTCCATTCCTGATAAAACTCCGCCATCGCCAAACAAATTACTGACGCCACCGCCAGCAACACTTAACGGACTAGGTACCAAGTCATAGTATGCACCTTTGGCAAAACCATCTGGAACATCTTGAAATACTTGACCAGAACTATATTGAACAGCTTCATATGAAAGAGTCATTTGACTTTCTGCAGTTCCACTTTCTGCATAGGAAAGATTGCCGTGCGACCAATTTGTAATTCTTGGATTAATTAATGTATATCCGTTGTATCTTCGACGACTCATTGTATAAATTGAAATACTATTAAAAAAGGGAGAAAAATATCGATTATCCATTCCATAATTATAATTCTCCATGTCTTGAGCAGCAGGACGATAATGATCAGTGGTATATGCAGCAGTCGGTGCTAATCTATCAGCAATATGGGTTCCGTAATATAATGCCCACATAGCATTAACAACACCAGTATTATCATCGTGAAGAGTAATAGTTATAGGTTCATAGTTAATTTGTTTATATAAAATCTTTTTTCTATTATATTGATTTTTAATAACTTGATCAAAAGCATATTTTGGTAAATCTGCAGTTTTTACTAATAGACCTACTTCTCCGCTGTGTCTTTCATTAAATGAGGTCGCGCCAACTGCTTCATTACTAATATTAAATTGCACAAAGAACATGAATTTTGTTCTTGGCGCCAATGCATAGTTATTATCAACAAAGATTCGAGTAGCATGCCTCCAGTTGGCCATGTTGCCTTTTGGATTTGTTGCTCCGTTAACAATACCATTTAAGAAACGTGTGAATTTATTTGCCATACATTTATTTATTGAATAAAAAAGCCCAGAAGTTGCTCTGGGCTTTTTATTATTGCTACAGTCTTAATTAACCAACTGTTGCTGAACCACCGCCAGTACTTCCAGCGCCAGCAGCAACACGCTGACCAATTGCACGACCAATACCGTCGATCTGACCGCCTTTGTATTGTACGGCATTATCAAATCTAATAGTTAATGCTACTGTTGCAGGTTCGTTAGTTCCGTAATTCATCTCGCCGTAATCTGCGTTTTGAATAAAGCAACCGTATACTTCAAAAGTTTCTAAAGTAGTTGGAGCACTTGCACCATTGCCGCCATCTAAGATTTCAATCTTAGTTGTAAACTTATAGTCAATACCAGAACGTGCTGCGGCTTGCTCCATAAAGTCAAATTGTTTCTGAATTTGCTCGCCAACTAGACGTTGAACGTTGCCACTAGCATCATCTCTTAAAGTTAATGTCATTGTTTCCCAAGTATACTTTCCTGCTAGATAAACTTTAGAATTGTATACAGGAATTTCCATTTCTTCAAAACTAACTTTTGGTCTGGTAATGTCCATTACCTGCTTGGTCAGTTCTGTTGAAATAGAACCAGTTGCACCAAATCCTTGTAGTATCACTCTAAAGCGATACTTGAGTTTTGGCATTAACAGACCTTGCGTAGAGCTAGATTGATTACTAGCTAACGGTACTGTGTATTTGTTTAATGAGGTAATTGCCATTTATTAAATCTCCCCTGTATTTTTGATACGTAATGGAATGTAGATAAACTCAATGGCCTTCACTGGTTCGATTGCAATATCTACATAAAGCTCATTTCTATCAATTCTAGTTGGAGTGTTATTAGATTCATCACACACAACTGCGAAGTCATAGATTGCTCTTAAACCTACTAGTTCAAGTAATAGACTGTCACATGCTTGTTTGATTTCATCACGAGTAATTTTATCGTTTGGTTCAAACACGTACGGGCGAGCCAATTTACTTAATTGACTACGTAGGTAAACTACTAAACGTGCTACATTAATTCTATCTAATGCACTTGCATTTCTTGCACGAGTTTTTTGACCATATGCAACATGCCCAACGCCGTTAAAGAACGCGATTGGATTTACTTTAATATCATATAATGTATCTCGCTGTCCTTCGTTTAATGCTACTTGTTGGAATTCTCCAGTTGATCTATCAATATAACCAACTGCTGTTGCATTTGTAATACCGCCACGTCTTGTACCAGCTGGTGCAAACCATGGATAACTTACTTGATCACTTAAAGCAATTGTACGTAACATCATGTGACTTGCTGGTACCACTGCGTTCACACCGCTTAGATCTGTAGTGAATCCGTTTGGATACCAAACTGCACTGTATTCATCGTAGCTTACTAGTCCCTTATCACCGTTGTCTAATGCACCGTTAGCATTAGTTCCCCAGTTGGTTAAACTAGTTGAATCTGCTGTTAGTCTTAGTGGACTATCCCCAAGAACAAATGATGTTACACCGCGATCAAGATTTAAATTAACTAGATTGCTTAATAGCTCAGGATACCCCGGACAAGCAATTAAATTAAAGTTACGACGCTCTTCGTCGCGAATTTCTTGACTTGTATCGACAGCAGCTTTAAGTGCCTGTACAACTACTTGACGCTGAGCAATGCGTCCAAAAGTTCCACTACCGTCTTCTTGATTACCACTTGCAGTTACCCAACGATCAGTTGCGTAAGCAGCCATAGATTGACCTAGATAACGTGTGTTGTCTTTAGTTGTATCGATATAATTATTTCTGTATTTTTTAACGTTGCCACTGCTACGTCTTGTGTTGTATAACAAAATACTTCTTGGATAGTTTGCTGGATCTGGAGCATCTGGATCAACAAAATCATTTGTTAACAATGTCACAATACTTGCTGCTACGTTTCCTGTAGCACCGCTTGAACCGTAACGTGCATCAGCAAACACAACACCCTCTTCTGATTGATCATCAGTTTTATCTACTAATACCCATTCCTTAGTATTATTATTATATCTGTAGATAGTTGGGAAGTTTTCAGCATCTGCTGTACTAATCCATAAATCATTGTCTACTAATGCAGTGCCGTCACTTTGTGTTGTTGGTTTTGAAGCTGCAACAATTGGACCTGCTGGGTCAGTATTTGGAAATACTGTTTTGTAACCTTTCCATGATGTACCGTTATGTGTCATAATGTCTACATCGCTGAAACTAGGATTAAACCATAGTTGTCCGTCAGCTGGCTCGTTTAACGGCGCAGATCTCTTAGATTTAAAATCATTCGATGCGTTAAACAATGGTAACCAGTTACTTGCTAAGAAAGTACCACCGGTACCAATACCAACTAAAGAATATAAATTAGCTGTACCTGTTAATGCCGATTGGTTAAATGCTGTAAAGATTTTACCCAATGGAACATTCGTTCCGTCGGTGAATCTAATATCTCCACCTGTTTTGTGGACAATTACAACTTCATTTGCACTGGTTACACTTGCTTCAACCTGTGTTAATCCTAAAGCATTAATTGCAGTAGCGATTCTGTCAGAATCAGAAGCACCCGCGGTTGCTGTAAATGTTACAGTTTTTGCTGTGTCAAGAGCTAACTGACCTTTTACCATTTCTCGAATAGTAAAAGTATTTGTTCCAGCTATAAATGTATTTGCTGCAACAGGAGCAGATACTACTCTAGTTTGTCCAGCAACTTTTCTTTTCCATACACGGAAAGTTGCTGTCTGTGGAGTGTTATCGTATCCAAAATCTTCTGTTGAATTATATTGAATAAATGCTGTATCGACCGGAATATTTGTGCCACCGCCTGTTCTATCTAAATTAAAAATAGCTGCATGTGTTGTTGCATATAATGGAGATTCTTTAGCAGTCCATAGACTTGTACCGCTGCTCCATTGTTTTAATCTCCAACGAGATCCAATATTTGGTTCTGTTGTTTTGATCCATACACTACCGCTTGGTCGTGGATTTGTGTCGTCTGATCTAAATTCAGGAACCTGTGTATGTGGACTCATTTGTAACTGTGGACCGTAGTAGGTACCAGCAGTAAGTCCAACGTCTGTTAAGATTGTTCCAGAATTTCCGCCGCCACTGGCAATAATAATTGCATTTGATCTAGCAGAATCGCCAACATTATCGTCGTTAGTAGCATCTGTGTATAGATATACTCTATCAAAGCTTTTTGCTGCGGTTACGCCGTTGATGTTAAGTGCATTAATTGCTGTTACTAAAGATGTTGCATCAGTGCCAGTAGCTGTTACAGTTACACCGTTAATTAAAAATGTTTGTCCAGCTGTAATTGATGGGCTTGTTACTGTACTTTTTACTGTAGCATGACTAGCAGCCCATGCAGTAGAACCAACTAGTACCCAAGCATCGCCACCTAATAAAGTGGTATCTCTCTTATAAAAAATCTTTACAGATTCTTTATCAACAGTGTAGGTCTCATTCATTTCTGCAACTACAGCATAGTCGCCCGGAACTCCAACACTTGATTTTGGAGCACGACCATATGAACCACTATTTTCAAGATTAACGTTATCATCTGATGTTAACACAATTGGAGTCTTTGATGCAAATTTCTGACCGCCTGTTGTGCTGGCTGCGTTTCCATTCCATTCAAAAATACCCCATGCGGTGTTGGCAGTATCTAACCACCAGTCACCATTGTCAGGGTTCGCTCCCGGGGCTGTTGTGCTTCCAGCAAGCTGAGTTAAATCAATGTCTGCTCTTACAATAAAAGCAGCATTGGATACACCTAATAAGCTGTACGCTGATAAAAGACCGTATTCGTTTCTTTCAGATCCATGTACTGGTGTTCCACTTACTGTTTTTTCAAAGAAAGGAACCCCATAGTTATCAACTAAGTCTCTTTGACTGGTAATTTTAAATGCTTTACCTGCATTTGCTTTTGTGGTCGCTACGGCTGTGCCTGTGCCTGCGCCATTTGTTTTATTCTGTCCGGTAGCCACTACTATTAGTGGAACTGTACCTGGCTCTGCTGGCGTATAGAAACTTTCGTCAATGACGGTTACTGATGCGCCTGGTGAATTTAATGTTGCCATCTGATAAATCTCCCGGTATTAAATACTCTAATATATTTATTGCCATTTTGAAAAAACGGTAGCTTACAACCAGAAGAAAAGGGGCCAAAAAGGGTAAATATTTTTATGAGACCCTTATGTAAGTGTGGTTTACGGCCCGCAGCAGTTAATTACCATAAAAATGGTAAAACTTACTATAGAAGTAAGTGTGAAACCTGTCTTTACGGCAATGATGATGTTATACCAAAATGGTATAGAGCGGGATATAAAAAATTATCCAAGTGTGATAAATGTGGTTACACCAGTAAACATCCAGAACAGTTTGATGTTTATCATATAGACGAAAATTTAAACAATTGTCGGCCAAATAATCTTAAGACTGTATGTGCAAACTGTCAGAGAGTCCTACATAAAGAGGGCGTTCGTTGGCGTCAGGGGGATCTTGTACCAGATTTCTAATTTTACTATATAATTCATCAATAGTAGAATCATTATCCAATTCGTGATCAAACTTAGTACCGACCCAAGCAGTTTCACTAGCATGAATTCTCGCTTTTTCTAAATTATGCTTGCTGGTTGCCCAAGACATATTACCTGTCTCGCCCCGATTTGCATTCAATGCCCATTCGTACCATTCAGGTAATGCGCCACGTTTTACCCATACAATAATACCACCGGCATCTCGTATAGATTTAATTTCATTAGGAAAACGACAATCTGAAATTACCACCGAATCTTTAGAGTTTCTAAGTTTATTTTCTAAACTTGCAATCCAAATATCATCGTGGAAGCCTTTACGGCATACTTCTGTGCCCCAATACTGTAGTACCCAGCGAGGAGTGAGTGTGGGTATGTTAAGGCGTTCTGACCACCAAGGATCTACCTGTTCTCGCCATTCACGAGCGGCTTTTGTACGCCCTTCCAATAACGTACGGTCCCAGCCGAATACCGAGGATACTGCGTCTTTTAGTGTAGATGCAAAACTTTCTCGTCTAAAGCCATGAAAGTTTACTAGATAGTCTGCAACAGTATCTTTACCGCTGCCAATAAAACCGCAGATTCCTATAATCATAATATCTCCTAGACTAGAGTATTATAATTTATCTAGAGTAAAAAATCAACCAATAATAAATGTATAGCCGTGACCGCCAGGAACTAATTTCATCAAATCATCAACTAGTTTATCCATTTCAGTCTGAGCTTCTGTTTTTAATGTAGTGCCATTAAGACTAGTTCCGCCAGCTGGGCCGGCAATTTGTGCAAATTTTTCTCTGGCTTGACCTAGTATCATTTTACAGTTAGCCAAACTATAATCTTTAATCCACTGACTAGCATAGGTATCGTTGATTATTGAACTATCGGGCCTAGTATTATAACACCAAAGCATAAGCTCTTCGTTATTTCTAGGTCGTTGTTGTAATACTAGTTTTCTACTTTGAGGAATCCAATGAAAGTTCATAAATGCACCAAACATTCTTCCGACCATTTCTTGATACCCAGCAAACAGTTCATAGGTAGCTAGTCCGCCCATATTAGTAGATGATAACAAGTATGTATTTGTATAGGCTAAATTGAACGGTTCAAATACAGTGCCACCCCCGCCGCCACCCGATCTAGAACCAACCGATCGTCTAAATATTTGACGAACTTGTTGTATTTCTTTGGGTAATATATATTCGTTTTGATCAATTTCTGTAGTTAAAAATATCATACTTTCTTCTACAGCATTGTCGCTACGTTGGCGAAAAGTTGCTAGGGCTCTGTTTAATGCTGTTTCGTAATGTATAGGATCTAGTTCTACGTCGATCATGCCATCGCCCAGCATGGCTTTGCAGTAGTCGTAAACAGCTTGTCTTTCAGGATTAATTTGGCTCATACAGTATTTATCGGTAGCGGTAAATATAGTACTATGCCAAGACTTTCACTTTATCGTCCTGAAAAAGGCAACGATTACAAATTTATAGATAAAAATATTTGGGAAATGTTCCAGGTGGGCGGTACTGACGTTTTAATACACAAATACGTAGGACCAAAATCAACATCTGCGCTGGAAAATACTCCTACCACCCCAGAATATCAGGGAAGTCCAGCCGAAACACAAATACAAGATCTGCTATTTTTAGAAAATAGAGATCGCAAATATGATCCAGATGTTTATATTTTACGTGGTGTTTATAACATACAGGATTTAGATTTTAATCTAAGTCAATTTGGATTGTTTTTACAAAATGATACAATTTTTATAACTTTTCATATAAATGATACTGTTGAAAAAATTGGTAGAAAATTAATCAGTGGGGATGTTATAGAACTTCCTCATTTAAAAGATGATTTTGCATTAAACGATTTAAATTTTGCATTGAAAAGATTTTACGTTATAGAAGATGTTACTCGTGCAGCAGAAGGGTTTAGTGCAACATGGTATCCGCATTTATATCGTGCTAAGTGCAAACCTCTAGTCGATAGTCAAGAATTTAAAGATATTTTAGATGGCGTTGCGGGCGAAGGTACAAATCAAACACTGCGAGATGTTATGAGTACCTACGAACGAGAAATGCAAATTACTCAGGCAGTATTAGATCAAGCAGAAGCTGATGCGCCGCTGAGTGGTTACAATACCAGTGCATTTTATACTGTTCAAGTAAACGAAGAAGGTAAACCAGAATTAGTAACTGTTGATACCGCTCAGGTTGCGGCTTCAAACAGTCAAATTGATATCAGTATGGTATTACAGACTGCTGATAGATTAGGATATGACGGTTATCTATTAGGTCAGGATTCCGCGCCCAACGGTTCCCCATTTACCAGCGGTTTAGCATTTCCAGTTAATGCACAAGAGGGTCAATATCATCTTAGAACAGATTACACTCCTAAGAGATTATTTAGATATAATGGAAAATATTGGGTGAGAGTTGAAGACGTGGCTAGAACAACAATGAGCAATATTGGACCTACAGATACACAATCCGGAGATCGTTTTGAAGGTTATAATGTTAGAAATACACAAAAAGCCAGTTTTATTAATAATACAAACACTGATAATATCAATGGAAAAACCGTTGATGAAAAACAAAGCTTAAGTAAAGCACTACGACCAAAGGCAGATAACTAATGGATTTTTTCTATGATGGACAAATAAGAAGATACGTAACACAGTTTATGCGAATCTTCATCGGTTTTAAATATCAAGCCGGCGACGGTGATCTTCGCCATGTTCCTGTGATGTACGGTGATTTATCAAGATCAGTAGCTGCTATTATTAAAGAAAATAGTGAAAATAAATTACCAACAGTTCCTAGAATTAGTTGCTATATCAGTGGTTTAGAATTAGACACCACTAGAATATCAGATGCTAGTTTTGTTAGTAAACTAAACATTAGAGAACGCACCTATAATCAATTTGATAATTTTGGTGAACCTATCTATCAAGGTGGGCAAGGTGGTGGCTATACTGTTGAAAGACTAATGCCTACTCCTTTCAAACTTACAATGAAGGCTGATATTTGGACCAGTAATACTGATCAAAAATTGCAATTAATAGAACAGATATTGGTTCTGTTTAACCCTAGTTTAGAAATTCAAACTACAGATAACTATATTGATTGGACTAGTTTAAGTGTTGTTGATTTAAAAAATTTAACATTTAGTTCAAGAACAATTCCTCAGGGTACGGAATCAGAAATTGATGTATGTACGATAGAATGCGAAATGCCCATTTATATTACTCCACCGGCTAAGGTCAAGCGTCTTGGAGTTGTTAAGAATATCATTATGAATATTTTTAATACCCAAGGCGATGTAGGAAATATCAATGATCTTGTTTATAACGGAACTCCACCATTAAAATATGTAAACACTCCGGGTAATTTTGGTGTGTTATTACTAAAAAGCAATAACGGTCAAGCTAACGATTATAATTTAAGTGTACTAAGTCCAGGAGAAGCTGTTCAAACATTAGAAAACGGTTCTCCAACAAAACTAGGCAAACGAATAGATTGGAATACTATTCTTGAACAATATGAAGGATATCGTCCTGGTATTAGTCAAATATATTTCTTACAACCTAACGGATTTGAAATTAGAGGATCTTTTGTAGTCAACGAAGTTGATTCGACATATCTATTAATTACAATTGATGAAAAACCCTCAAATACTATTATTAGCGGACGAACAACAATTGATGCTATTATTGATCCAATTAAGTTTAATCCTAAAGCCAATACAGTTGCGGCTGGAAACAGATATCTAATACTAGATGATATAACTACAGAAAATAAAACATATGACGGTGAACAAGACAACAATCCGACAACTGGTCAAATAAAAACAGGCGTATTTGCATGGGAACAATTCCAAGCAGGTGCTAATGATATTATTGAATACACCGGTACAGGATGGCAAATAGTGTTTGATGCTAGCAATGTAAACAATACGTTACCAGTTTATACTCAAAATTTAAAAACTGGTATTCAATATCGCTGGGACGGAACTCAATGGCTCAAAAGTTTTGAGGGAGAATATCGTTCAGGTTACTGGCGTTTTAGAATGGATCTCTAATAAGTACTTGATGCAAAAACGTGCAGGTATTTTATTTCTTTGTACATCAACTAAAAGATTTTTATTAATCCATGAAAATTTAAAATGGACTGTACCTACTTTTGAAAAAAGTAAAAATATTTTTGAAAGTGGTCAAGAATTAATAGAACGATATAAAAAATCGCAAGGAAAACTATTACCAATCGAACTGTATCTCAGTGAAGATAAAGGATTTGAATACGGAACTTACATATGTTTAGTTGAAGAAGAATTTTTGACTACAGAGGTTCAAACAATGTGCTGGTCTAGTTTAGAAGATATTCCAAAAAATTTACACACGGGTTTAAAATTAACTATTACTAATCCTTTAATTAGAACAAAAATAGATACAGTATTAATTATGAGTCAAGACTATGAGTTTAAAAATCAGTGAATTACATTCGTATCATGCTGATATTATTAGATATCAAACATATATTGATAATATTATCGACGCACAAGAGCGTGTTATTGCACAATCTCTTTTAAGAGATTACAAAAACCTTGTGAACAGAATTGATACTAAGATTGAAAATATTGTGTTTGATGACATAAAAAAAGTCCTGTCATCTCAACGACAGGACTCTTCTAAATTACACGAACTTAGACAACAGCTAGAGCGCCTTGCTTCTTAAGCTTGCGCTTCACCCCAACGTAAAATTAAGTTAGCAGTAACAGCAGCAGTACCAGTTGAATAAATGTTAATTGCCAATACGTCTGGGCCGTTAGGGAATGTACCTCTTCCGCCAATTGCAGTAGAAGTCAATTCTTTTAGTTCACTAAGATCTAACACTTCGCGAACGCCCTGTGGAGAAGCAAACGCAAATACCTGTTCACCCGGTTGTGCGTATGTTGGTGAAGTAAATGTTACACTTCCAGACACAGCCGCAGTGACGTCTTTGGAAATTGTAATTGTAGTTTGGCCAGCTCCTGGAGAATCTGTTTGGATTCTTTCTACCACAGTACCAGACTGAACACCGCCAGTTGCAGAAACTACAAATCCTAATCTTACATCGGCTACTTGACTACTAGTAAAAATAGCTGATCTTAATCTAGCTTTAGGAGTGGTATTAAAACCAGTAGTCGGAGTTGCTGCCACTGGAGCAAATCCAGCAAACGTAATTGACGAACCATTGGCAATTTGTGCAAATGATGGTTGACCGCCTTGCGCTGTTGAAGTTAGACCAAACCATGTAATATCAGCTGCCAATGACGGATAGTTTAATGGATTTAACACACCCTCAATAATAAAAGAATCCGATGATGCTGGATTACCACCAACAACTTCTAGAGAGTTAAGTAATAATTGTGCTCTGTTTAATAACTCGCGTTCTCCTAAATCTCCTGTGATAGCATTTGATACACTGGGTGCAAGTCTAATTGCAAACGCTGTGGTTTTTAAATTTGTAACTGCAAGATTTGTGATCTGATAGTTAAAGATATATCCGCGATCTGTATCAAAACGACCGTCCATGATATACGCACTACCCCAGTGACTAATTAAAGGACTAGCTGTTGACGAAACTAATACTACACCGACATTGGCATCATGACCTGCTGCTGCCCCGGCAGTAAATGTACGCTGAGCACCGGCTGAAAAGTTTACATAAGATGTTCCTCTAGTCAACCCTCCCAATACATTTCCAGACTTAGAAGTATAGCTGATCAGTTCATTTTCACAATATACTGTGCCAACCTCGGGAAAAAATTGTGCATCTTTTAGTGTAAGGTTTGTGCTAGATGATGTTATTGTAGCTGCTAATTTAGATCTACCGCCCTCATTTAACACCTCATATCGTACAGGTAAGTTACCAGTTCTCATGTAAGCTTCGGTATTTAGGTTATTTCCTTTTAATCTGTGTGCAAATACATAATCACCGTTAGGTCCCCTAAACATCCAGTCGATAAATCCAGCACCGTACCACGAGTACTGCATACCGATCATCTGCATTTTAGTTACATCGAGGATATAACCACTTGGACCTGAACCGTCACACTTATCAAGGTTCCATTCTGATTGCGGAATTCTATAATCTTGAATTAAACACACTTTAGCATTTGTTACGTTAACAACTCCTCTGAAGTCAGGGTTAACAGTCATCGAAGTTTGACTTATTACATCACTAACTAAGTGTGTCATTCCTCTAATAATAATCCTATCGCCTTCTTGTAGTTGATCCCTAAATCTTGTGTTACTTCCGGTAACTAAATTTGAATCAACATTCATTGATACAGTACCTGCTAATTGAAAAGTACTAGATCTTTTAACCAAAGCCATTTCATCGCCATTAAATTCAAAGAAAATACCATTTTGATCATCAAAAGCGCCAGCTCTTACATAGGCTCCGTGCCAACCCGTATGAGCCATTTGACACTGAGCACCAATTTCAGCAACTACATTACCTAATTGAGTTTGTGCTCTTACTCTAAATACTCGTTCGTCAAGGATTTCAACAACCTCGTAGTCACCGTTATATCCAACAGTTATGGCACCACTAATTCTTACATCGGATTTAATTTGTAATCCGTGATCGTTATCATCGATGGTGATTGTTATTAAACTGTTTACGGCAGTTCCGTCTGCAACAATTCCTCTAATATCGTAGCTAGGTGCAAAAAGAGCACCTGTAGTATACATTGCACCTTTACCAGACTGGTAACGAATATATTTTTTACTCATACGTACTGCTTGAGCACCATGACTTGGGGTGCCTGTGCTTAATAACACACCTCCATCGAATGGTCTATGTAGGAAGAATGCATCAGTTCTTGGATAGATCAATCCAGTTATACCCGGCGATGTACCAATAAGTCCTGCAGATCTTACGGTATATCTTAAAGTATTTTTAGTCGGAACATCTTCAACAAAGAAAGGTCCCGAAGCCAGTGCATGATTAGAACCGCCGGAACCAATAGCTACCGATATTGATGATCCGGGAGTTAATCCATGCCCGCTTGGAAATGTTACCAATATTTTTGCAATAGCACTATATGTTGTTGTAGTTCCATTTAATAATGGACCGGATAGCCCGTCACTTATATCAATACTAGACAAGAATTGAACAGGGTCGCCAGTTGATCTTGCAGTTCCAGAGATAGTCGAAACTGATATAATACCGCCACCTGCAGCAATTTGAGTCACTGATAAGATTAAATTTCTACTTTGGTTTCCTTCCCCGTCTAACAAATTCTCCGGAATTCTTATTAAATTTCCTACCAAATATCCTGTCCCAGATTGGCTAAGTGTTATTCCTGTGTATGAACCAGAAACTCTATTCACGTTAAATGAAGCACCATTACCTATAGGCGTTTGTACAACTGCCGTTCCTCTAGCAATAAATCCTGTCGAGAACGATTGTCCAGCCGGTAGTGTACCGGTAATATTACTGGCACTTAAAATTCCGCCACCAGATGTAATTGTAGCTACTCTAAATGTTATATCATTAGCAGGAGTAGCTCCTACAGCATCTGCTGGAAACGGATTCGACGTCGGAGTAAATGGGTCAGAATAAGTTGACACATTTCTTAATCTAGTTTCGTCAAAAAATGCATTAATTCCGCTAGTGCTACTAATATCAAATGTACCACCTAATGTCAATTGAGTATTTCCTTGATAGTTTGTAGTATCATTTGCTGTAGGACCTTCTTGTACCCCATTAAGCCATAGTTTTATTTCGTCACTTAATCTATTAACTGCAATGTGGATCCATTGGTTTAATAACGTTCTTACATCGGTTGTGCCTGTTATTGTAATACTGTTAAGACTATTGCCAAAAACTAAATTGCCAGTGGTGCCATCAACATAGATCCACCAAGTATTGTCAGTAGAAGTGTTTCTACGATCAACAATATAATTTGCGCCTGAGCCGCTAATAGTTTGGATATAAATGAATGTTTCAAAACTAAAATTCCCAAACGTATTATAATCATTACTGGCAGCGTATTGTATCATACCGCCAACAATCCTTGCTGTTTGAGCTGATGTTCTACCAAATTTTTTCTGACTGTAAGATAGGCCTACACCACTTGTAGATGGAGTAGTTCCATTATATAAGTTTTCAAAATCTATAGAATCTTGAGCTGTCCTACCTTCTGGAATATTAAATCTAGACAAAAATCTTGTGCTAGCGTAAACTTCTAGGGTATCTCCACTAATTTTGCACAAATCATTTTGTACATAATTTTCGCCTTCGTAAATGGCTGTTGCAAATTCGTATTGATTTTGTGCATTAACTGTAAATCTTGAAATTGCGCCGGCGCCATCGCTGGCTATAGAAGTTCCTGCTAAATTCGTATAACTTGCATCAGATCCAACTAATCTTGTAGTTCTTCCTGAAAGAAAACTTACAGTGTTCCCGCCCACTGAGCTAACTTCCATCGCTCTATTTGAACCATTATTGATAAGATGTCCTGGCAAAACTCCATTAGCATCTAATAATGTAAAAGAGGTAGCTCCAACTTCAACGTTTTGTGTAGCAAACGCAGTCACAACTACTCCGCCAGATCCTCTTATCGCAGATACCTGCGTACCTACATTATAAGCAGATGCGTTAACTAGGGTACTTATAACAAGGCTTGTGGATACACTGGTAGTATAAGCGCCAATACCGCCTGGGGTATAAAATGACACTGTTGTATTGATATTACCTGTTAACGCTTTACTAAGAGTAATTGTTGTGCCAGCAATATTGTTTACAAAAGTACCTGGTTGAAGTCCAGCAATAGTTGTATTGTTGCCAGATATTAATTGTCCTATAACAATTTGAGCAGCAGAGTTAACTACAATTGTGCTCTGGCCACTGGTACCGGTTGCAGTTCTTTGAACTACAAAATCATTATTTCCGCCATACTGTTGTTCAGTAATTCTAGTTCCAACAGGCAATGAACCGCCAGTTAATCTTTGTCCAACTGCTATTCTTCCACTTACTAGAGAAGACGCAAATATTGTTGTTGCGCTTGATGTTGCTTGAAATTGAGCTGAGTTGCTAGTTAACGGATCACCGACTTGTGGGGCTGTCCCAGTGAAGGCAAGAGTATTTTCTCCTGCAACATAATCTAAATTTGTAATAAAACTACCGCTATTACCTTGAGAAGCTACAGAGAATGTCGGGCCACCAATATTTGCTCCAGTATAAAATCCAGAAACACGCAACTGTGTATAGGATGTAGATAATACTTCTCCAGAGATTGAGCCAACTCTTGATTTACTAAAATAGGTAAAGGATGTTGCTGTTGGAGTAGTATTAACTAAAAAGGTTCCTTCAGCACGACTAAATCCAGTTACCGAGCTAGCTAACGCTTTAATACTAATTGGTGTTCCTGCTGTTAAAAAATGAGGACTAACACAATTTACTGTAATTATACTAGGGCCAATACTATTTGTAGTAGATGATGCATCAGTTGTTACTGAAACAACTAGAATATCACTACCCGGAATTTCGTATGTCGATGGATATCCTCTAGTTGTCGAAATGGCTTGCCATTTAGTAGGCTGCAATCCGTATTCAAAGTCAGCATCAAGCATGGCCTGCGGAGCAGCCATTCTTTGTCGCTCCATTGCATCAGTACCAAATTGATACGGTCTAGTTCTTAATTCGTTTTCATCAACAAAAATTTGAATAGAATCTGTAGATGCATGTGTACTGGTATTGTAATATAAAGTTAATTGTGTATAACCCTGTGCCCATTCTAACAATCTCGGAAATATGTCAGTTTCGTCTCGAATAAATTCTCTTACAGCACCTGCAGTAGGGTCACTAAAATCATATATAATTTCGTTTTTAGTTGTATTGGTAATTAAAAGAATTTGATTTTGTTCATATTTTTTAGGAAATTTAAGTCTACCAACTCCGGTAACTTCTGTTGGCAAGGCACCTAATCCATTTTCAATTACATTGGTTAAAATTCCAACAAGCTCGGTTACTCTCGCGGTAGTTCCATTCTCAGTTATTTTTCCGGGAATAATAGCCTGCGATACCACTGCCTGATACGATGGTGCTGCGGTATTAGTAAGAATATATGTGTTAATTATACCTCTTAAAAATATATGTGTTTGAATTTCTACCTGTCTATCGCCGTCAATTTGCGGAACATCATTTACCCAATATTTAGAAGATACACGACGAGTTTCTTCATTTCCGCCATATCTTAAATCAAACAAATATGCATCGATGATATATCCTACATCCCTTTCACATTTTTCAGAATTAAAAACATACCCAACAAATGGAGCAATGTTTGCAGTAACCTGTGCATTGATGTATGCCGTTGCTTCCTTTTTTAAATAAGTTTTATTTGCAAGAAGCAAATCATATGCATTTGGTCTTGCATTACTAAGATACGAAAGACCTGGTTTAAAACTGTATTCTCTAAGTTGAATTTTTGCCATATTTTTTCTCTTTAACCACCTAATGCAATTGCTAATGCAGTTGCTTTTCTATTTGCATAAACTTTTGTTGCCACTAGCGTATTAGTTTCTGGTGCAGTTGTTTGTGTTGTACCATCATTAAATACAATTTCTGATACATAACCAGCCTTAAATCTATAACTTGGATTACCTAACGCATATTGATTATTTACTGCCGGTACTAACACATATCTTCTATCATTATCTAATACATTTGTGGTTGTTAAAACTAATTGACCTGCTCCTTTAGCAAATGCATCAGTTGAAATGACTAAAGAAGTTTGTCCAGTTACTGAGGTTCCATTATAACCAGATTGTCTCATGTTAATTCCGCCGCTGGCATCAAATGCAACATCAGTTTCAAAACCAGCAGATGGTTTAATTTTTCCACTAGATGTCTTTGTTAAAATATTAGTTTCAATGTCAACACCGCCACTACCTATCCATATTTTATTAAATCTGTTAGTATTAGAACCAATTTGTAGTGTGTTGTTTGTAAAAGATAAAATATTACCTTTATTTGTTTGATCGTAATTTAATCTAATAGGACTGTTTATTTCTAATGTTGTAGAATCTGATGCGCCAATTTGATTATTTTGAAAATAAAATCCTTCAATGCTAACTCGTTGATCGGCGTTAATAACAATCGATCCAGATTCTGTTATTTGTACAAGTCCACTACCTGATGAATTTTGAAGTTTAATTGATGTAGCATTAACTGTACTATGTAATAAAAAGTCGGTGCCGTCAAAACTTAAACTACCTGCATTTTGACTACTTGAATTTTTAAATTCAATTTTTTCGTTGCTTCTTACATCTAAATTTCCAACCAACGACGTAACTGCCGTAATTGTACCCAAGGTTACATTAGTTGTTGCACCACCAAGATTTGAAAGATCTGACCGTAATAACTCAAAACCTCCACGAGTTTCGCCGTCGTATAATCTTAAAGTTTTTGAATCATAGTCATAGGTAATTTCGCCGCGAAATCCTTCCCTAAAAGTTTTTAAACTAACAGGAAGTAATCTTAATCGAGCAGCAAGTATCTCACGTGTTGGCATGTTATCCCACCTTTTTATTATTTATCATAATCAAAAGGTAACAAAAAACCCCACCTAAGTGGGGTTTTTGTTGATTAGGCCTGTGATTCTTTCCAAGTAATTCGCGCAGTAACTGATGTAACTGCCGAAGTATCTGTTGGAACCATACAAACACTTAACACATCAGGACCGTTCGGGAATACATAGTCACCACCAAGTACAGAATTTCCTAGATCAACTAGTTCATTCAAATCTTGAACTGTGACGTTTCCAGCAGTTGATGCAGTTGCACGGAATTCATAAATTGTAACTCCGCCCACAATACTATCAGTTGCTTGTCCAGTATGTTTAATCACTTGAGTTAATGACGGTGTACCAAAGTTAGCAAAATATGCCTGTTGTGATAATGCACCGTTTAGAATCAATCTTACTGAAGCAGGTCTACTATTGGTATTTTGTACAACAATACCTACCTGTTGTAATGTAATACTCATACGGTTGATAATATCTCGATCACCCAATGCGCCTACAATACTGCTGTCAACACTTGGTGCTAGACGTAGACTTAAAATTGGAGTAATAGTTGTACCACTAGTGTTTGCAGGAATGCTAATAGTATCGCTACCACCAGAACCTGTTGCAAGAGTAAACAAGTATGCCTTATCATCTTCAAATGTTCCATCCATAATTACCGAAGCACCCCAGTGATATAAGCTTGGTGCGTAAGTTGGTGCAGCACCATTCTTAATCTCGTAACGAGCAGGTAAATTACCAGATCTCATATATGCTTCTACTTCTCTATTATTATGAATAAACTCATGAACATAAATTACTTTTCCGTCCGGACCTTTAAATCCAAAACGTACTTTACCTGCACCGTACCATGAATAATCAATGTAGGCCATTTGCATACGATTAACGTCAAGTACAAAACCGCTAGGTCCAGTACCATCGCATTTATCAAGACTCCAACTACTTTGATTAACCTTGGTATCAACAACTTTGGTAATAACTGCTCCAGATACTGTCACTCCTCTGTATCTTGGTGTAACATGTAATTCAGTGTTACTGACTACAACTACTACTTTCATAGTCTGTCCTCTAATTACAATAACATCACCGGCTGCTAACTGCTTAGTGAAATTAGTATCGGAACCTGTGACTAATCTACCTCTATTATTAATTGCAGCAGTTCCTCCAAGTTGTCCAGTTGCACTTCTACGTACACAACCTAACGCTTGTCCGTTATATTCGTAGAATAGACCGTTCTGATCATCAAACATACCAGCACGAACTAGAGCATCCGACCATTCAGTTACAAACAGATTTGGAAATCCGCCCGGTGTAAGATCACCAGGAACACCGTTTGTAGCATAACGGAAAGTGAAATCATCAACTACATCAAATACTGTAAAATATCCAAGTCCGCCTGCTGGAGTTGTATACGGAGTTGCTGATCCAGAACCAACAACAACCTGTTCAATTTTGATTCTATTAGTTGCAACTAATTTATGCGGTCTACGTGTTTTAACTGTTGCATAAGTTGTACCGTCGTGTGTGATACGATTTACGTCAATACTTGGACTAAAGTTAACACCTGTAGAATATTGTAGCCCTTTACCAGATTGATAGCGGAAATACTTGCGTGTCTGACGTACAATACTTACGTTTGGACTAGTTGATGCATTAATCTCAACACCGCCATCAAATGGTCTATGTACATTAGTACAATCTGGACGTACATATAATTCAGTTTCCTGAATAATTGGTAATGCTAATAACACACCGTTTCTAACGTTACTTCCCTGTTGACCAGTAAAGAATATCGTACCTGTTGGTGCATTAGTTGTCAGTGCACCAGTATTGTCATATCTAATATAGCTAGAACCTAGTACTGTTGATGCAATCAAGTAATGTTGGAAACCAGTACCACGAGTTGTAATATCAACTGGTATCATTCTCAATGCATTATCTTCGTTGGTTGCTAATTGAATGATATCCTTGGTTTTTCTAATTACATAATAGGAAGTACCATCAGTTAATCCAGCCATTACAGTACCACTGTTAGGTAAACCAAAGGTATAAACCACTTTTGTACCAGTATATAAATTATGGTCTGGTAGATAAATTTCATCAGTGTCAAGATTAACAACATCAATTTGCAAGCTAGCCACACCAACAAAACTGCCCTGTGGATTAAATTGAATTTGTCTAGCAGTAAACGGATCAGTTACAATCATTTCTTGATCGTTTACTACAGACAATACATTCATTTCATAGGTTACGTTTTCAATAACTGCAAATCTATGAGCAGCGTTACCTGTTGGAGCTACTGCTGTAATATTTACTGCTGTTTGTGTAGCAACTGCGCCACCACCACTACCGCCTTCGATAGCTTCAGCGTAGGTGTTGTGCAGAGTAATATTATTAGCGTCTTGTCTGTTAACATAGTAAATTCTATTAGCTACTAATCCGCCAATTGGTGTTTGATACGAAGTAGCGCCAGCAGTGTTAATTACTTGACTTTGAGTACCAACAGCTGGAGTTGTTCCTGCATGATTTCCGCCAATTGCATCAATTTCATAACGCACTGCGTCACCTGTTAATAATCTGTGAGCGGTGATTGTAATTGTATCATTGGCAACACTTGGTGCAGTGTTTGCGTTAAAATAAATTGTACGTTTTGGAATTTGATTACTTACCTTAACAGTATTGCCGCCTCTATAACTTACTAGGAATCTAGTACTGTATGATGGTAATGTAGGCACTCTTAACCAACTTAAATTATCCAAGTTAGTGGTTAGTGATACAGGAACTTGGCTGGCGCCAGTGTTGGCACTAGTCAAACTCATAAAGTATGTGTTGTTATATAAAACAACGTCACCGTATACATAAGTATCACTGGCGTTCCACTCGCCTCTATAAATTGTTCCTCTTAGAGTCGGATTCGATACTTTAAACTGGTGAACAGTTCCCAATCCTACACCAACAAGATCAACTAAGTCTGTATTGGTATACGCACCAACCCAAGTGTTGTGTAGAGAGAAGTTGTTGGCCGCTGATGCGCCACCACCGCCCCTAGGTGCACCAGATGCAGTATTATTAACAAAATACTGGCGTCCATCAACCAGACCGTTAATTACACGACCACCGGCCCATACTCTATAAATTACTCTGTCACCAGTTACTAAACCGTGTGAAGTAAAATTAATACGATCCGATGAAGCTAACACTGTAGCTGCTGAGCTACCGTTAACAATTAAATCTCTGGCTACAATTGTTGCTAGTCCACCCGATAAGCTTTCGCCAAATACCTGATCTGTAGTAAATGTATGGGCTCCGGCACTTCCTAAACTTGCAAATCTAGTAATAGCAATTCCTGCCAATGCATTTGCTTTGGTAGTTGCTAATTGGAAACTGTCTAAACCGGTTCTAATTACATAATATGCAGTATTATTGATTAGACTATTATAAGTGTTGTTACCTGTTGGAGGAACTGTACCTTCACCAATAGCGTTGGCTAATGCTCCTTTTGAGTAGGTTACTTTGGTACCAGTATTAAATCCATGATTTGTAATTTGGAATTCACCGGTTTCCATTTGTAGATAATCTGCAGGTTCAAAGTAGAATATTCTATTTGAAACTGTAGTACCTATCGGTAAAGCAATAGTATTATTTCCAACGCTGGTAGCAGTATAACCGCCATCTAAAGTTCCAGTAGACGATACATCTTCAAAAGTATGGTCAATAGCACTGCTGGCTAAACCTTGGATAGGAACAGCATTATAGAAATGTATAAATGTCCAGTTAGTACCTGCAGTTGTAATATCAATTGGGAATCCTGCATAAGCCAATGCCGGTGTCAATGCTAATCCAAATGTATTCGCATTAAAGATAATTGCAAAATAAACTACACCGTTACCTGCGCTAACACCTGTAGCAACACCGCCTGTGGTTGCAGCAACAGTTACAGTTTCACCTGCTTTTAAGTTATGAGTAGTAACAGTCCACCAATCGTTGGTAGCATCACCGGCACCGGCTGTAAGTTGTCTACTACGTCCAGCTTCTGTTTCAAATAGTTGGAAACTTCCGTATAGTTTTTCAACTAATGCTCCTTCTACAATAGCAGCAGCAGTTGTTGCTCGTTGTGCTCTGGTAACTGTTAGTGTAGTACCTGAAATGTTAGTAATTAAAATAAACTCGGTACCTACTTTAATAGTGTCACCTATTGCTAATCCAGTGTTGGTAGTAATTGTCAAACTAGTTGCAACAGCAGTTGCAGCACTTAATGTTCCAGATATATTCCATAGAATAGTATTATTAACATTTCTAACAATATATTGTGTGTTGTTAACAAGACCAGGGTATCCAGACAGGCCGCTACCTAAATCAAGTCCGCCGTTATTTTTATAACGAATAACAGCACCATCAACAAACACCTGATCTTGAATAGGTACTACAAATCTGTTGGCGTAAATGTTTTGAACAAATGGTGCAGTAAATGCCATTGGTGTACAAGCATTAGTTGTTTGAACAATTCCGCTTAACTGTACTGTTGGGTTACCTGTTGGTAACGCAGCCGATAACAGATGAACCTTAAAGATATCATTGGTGATTGGAACCATGTAGTACTGACTACCGCTGGTCAATCCAGGAATAACCTGTGTAGGCTGTGTTAGATATGTACGAATTCTTGGCCAGTTAGCACCAGTTGCATCAGTTACTGTGTCAAATAGTGGACCAGGATAATCTGGGCCAGTAGGATATACACCCTGTGATGCAATTCCTGTAACTAAATCAGTGGATCCTGAAAGATTTCCAACACGTTGATTTGTCTGTACTCCGCCGTGATTTGCTAGGAAGAAGCTGTTGCTAAATGGATTTTCATCAATTGCGCAGCAGAAAAATCTTCCGCCACCCGTAACACCTGTGCCACCGACACCAGAGGTAATTGTACCGCCACTAAAGTCAACTGGTGAGCCTGTAGGAGTTAAGCTAATAGAAAATTCTACAACACCGTCACCAGTCCATACATTTCTTACATAGTAATATTGAAAAGCACCAAAAGTATTGGCACTGGTAGTCACACCAGTTGGCGCAGATGAACCAGTACCTAATTTTAGAATAATTTTTTGTCCTTCGTAGATATTTGCTGGCACAGTTTGATATTGAGAGATAACACGATCACGTGCTGCTCCGCTTCCACCTGTTGCTGTTGCAGTAAATGTGTTTACAGTAAATCCTGGCTGAATACACATAAAACCGCCTGCAATTGTGGTCAATGCACTAAAGTCAAGTTTACTACCAGAAGTTGCACTGGCGTAAGGTCCTGTTGCTACTGAAACGTTTTCACCCCAAAATAGTTCAAATGAGTCAGCGTCTACTCTATTGACAAAATAGATTGCATCACCTGTAGGAACGTTAGTTCCACCACTATTGGCTTGCCCATAGTTTTGAAAAATTACTGGCTCACCAGTTTCTAAACCGTGATTTTTAATGTAGATTGCATCGCTATTGGCAGTAATACCGCAGTGTTGCAGAGTAAACCATTTACCAGTTTTAGATCTCCAATCGTCAATAGACGCACGATGTCTATTCCAAAGCGGATCTTCATGTAGTTGTGCTCTAATACCGAATCCTGTTACAGCATCATATCTGTTAAAACTGGTTGTACCATTGCCACCAGAATTTAATACAGTGTAAACTTGACTGGCAGTTGCATTGATATCAACACCAGCTGCATTGGTTGGTCCCTGCATTCTAAAAGTAGTGCCATTTCTATCAAAACTGGTAGAGATAACTCTAAATACACCGTTTAATGCTGCAACATCTGCCCCGCTAACTGTAATTTGCTGTTTAGGAAAAATATTAAGTCCTTGACATGTATTTCCAGCTGTTAATGTAACAATATAAACTGAAGTTGCATTAACTGATTCAATAGAAGCAATATTAGGAATTACATCAGTACCGCGTCTAAACAATGCAAATGTATGAGTACCTGATCCAATACCGTTAAAAACTAATTGACTTGTATCGGCATATGCATCTTTTGGGTTCATGTATAACTTGAAAGTATCTGGTCCTGTTACATTAACAAACATAAATTTGCCCAATGTAGCACTTACCGCAGTACCGTATTGTGGTATTTGACCACCAGCATAGTTGAACCATGTAGATGCATTAGCATTGACCTGAGGCAACACTCCAGCTGGGCTAACACCAACATAAGCCACCATGTCTCCAGTTACTAGACCGTGTTTAGCCATAGTAATTACGCCTGTTGAAATGTTAATATCAAGCTGAGTAATATTTCTTCTGATTGAACCGGTGTGGAATGGCTCAGTTGGATTAAAATAGCCAGTTCCGTAACTGGTTGCTGTATATGATACCGCACTACCGTTGGTATTTGATTGACTGATTGTATACGTACCAGTACCGCCTACTCCAGTACCGAATGCAGTAATGATACAGCCCGGAGTAAATGTTCCACCAGTAATAACAGATCCAATAGTTAACACTCCACTGGTCAATACTGTAACGGTCAGTGTTGTTGTACTAGTAGTGGCTGTAAACACAGCGTTTGTTCCTGCTAAAGTTATACGATCGTCAACTTCGCCTGTTCCTGTAGTTAAAGAAACTGGATTAAAATCTAATTTTAAATTAGCAAGACTGTTTACCAAATAGAATGTACTGTTTGCTGGAAAGCCATGTCTTTGTTCAGTGTAGGCTGTTAAGGTACTAGGATTAGAACCGTTAGTAACTAACATACCTGTGGTGTTTGCAACAGAATTATCTAAATCTACTTGCGATCCTACATAGAATCTACCCAATGTAATTGTTACATATGGAGTAAAAATACTAGCCGGAACGGCAACATTACCTGGTTGAACAGCACGAGCTTCGTAAGTGAATGTTAAATCTGTAGTTCTTTTAACTACAAATGTACCTTCAGCAGACGGAGAACCTACTCCTCTTACATCAATAGGAATACCAGTAACAATACCGTGTGCAACACTGGTTGTTACTGTTACAATTCTTGTACCACTGGTTGTGATGCCAACAATGTTTGTTAACGGAGTATCACCTAAAATGCTATGGAACGCTGGAACTTCATTCATGCGCTCTACGGTTTCCCACTTGGTAGATTGCAAACCGTATTCAAAGTCCGTATCAATAAGTGTGTTTGGTTGTGAAACACGCATCTTAGATACAGGATCTGTAAATGTCGGGCTTGGTTCTATTTCGTTGAAATCTTGTTCAATGAAAATCTGTAGATTATCACCAGCAAGCATTGCTGCACAATCGTATTGTAAAACAAACGTAGTTGTATCGTTTGCAGTACTATAAGTTGCACTGATAATTTTCTTTGTAGTATCAGCAAAGTTAAACAAAATAATGTTTTTTGTAACGTTTGTGATTAACAACACCCTTTTAGGTGAAACGTTACCATCGACCGTGATAGAATCTGATCCCGGTGTAAATGTATAATTGAAAACTAGTGTCTTAGCCATTTATTTCTATCCTTTTTAATATTTATCCGCCTAACGCAATGGCGTAAGCGATCGAGTTAACGTTTGTTTGCGTATTGTTTGTATCAACATACGATTTAACTGCTGCCTCTGTTGGAACTGCTGAATTTGAATTTCCGCTTAGTGTGGTGTCTGATGAAAATTCGTTAACCAATTCACCTAACTGAGCTCCAATACTACCTAATCTTAAACTGGTCAAACCGCTTAGATCGAATGCACTTGCATTTAACGTTGCTTTACCAGTTGCTTGATCGACTTTAAAGTATTCACCAACTCTGAAATTACCATCTTGGTCTGTTGTAACATAATAAACACGACCCGGATATGTTTCAATAACTTCATTTACTTGTGATGCTGCTTGTGAAGGAACACCTGGGTAATTAGTAGTACTAATGCCACCGGTACCAACACTTAAAAAGTCGTGACCTGTTAGTCTGACTGTACTAAATCTGTATCTTAGAGTAACTGCGGTAGTATCTGCGCTTGCTGTTAATTTTTCTGTTGTTAAAATTACCAACGCATAACCTGCAGGTTTATAACCACTACCACCTGCTGAATAATCAGCAACCGTTTGAATAATATATGGTTGAGAATCGCCGGCAATTGTAATACTGCCACCTGGTCTAGGTTCAGAACTAAATCCAGATAATGCTAATACAAATCCTTTCTGTCCTGTTACACCGCCGGTGGCAATAACTGCGCTTACTCCAGAACCATTTGAAACAGTTTCGCCTGCTTGGAATGTATTAGATACTGCTTTATAATAAATTCTGCTAACACCCTCTTGCGAACTCAATACCGTTCCAGTGGCTCCTGATACACTACCAGTAATTGTCTGCCCTGGACTAAACGAACCGCCAACGATACTTTGATATGTAATTAGTCCGCCATGCAATACACCAGTCACCGGAGTTTCAAATGTATCAAATCCTTCTGATGCTGATCCATAAGTTCCGTAACTATTATTACCGTTTAATGCACGAATTTGACCACCGTCTGATGAAGCATATCCAAACACACAATAATAAGTGAACACAGAAACTAGTTCTGCTTTAGCTGCATGTCTGGTCCAGACTCCAACACCCCCATCGTTGATACATGTAAAGTTACTTAGGACCATTGATTTATTGCCGGTATTATGAACTCCGCCGTCAATTAACGCACCAATGCCTGCGGTAGAAAATGTAGTAACATCCTGAATATATGGACTCTTAGTAGTTACAGGACTGTCAGGATTTAGTGCAAAGAATACACCGCCTCTAGTCGCTGCTTCAATACTAGTTGGTGTTCCGCCACTTATTGCAAACCCGTTCATGCCTGTACAATTTAGATCTTTTACCATCGAAGCATTACTCATTAAGAACATAGTTGTTCTACTGTTCAATGTTGATCCGTCTGTACTAGTTCCTGCGGCTGCTGTTACAGTAGTAGTTCTTACACCGTCGCCAACGATTGAAACGCTAGCCGGTACTACAATAGGTAGTTGTTCTGTATAAGTTCCGCTCTTAACATAAATTGTTGCGGGTCCAGTGACTTGTGTGCAGGCATATCTAATAGATGCAAATGCACGATTCAGTGTTCTGCCGTTATTACTATTACTACCTTCGGGAGTGACATAATAGACATTTGCTGTTTGATTATTATTTTCGTATCCAGGAATTCCAGCTGCACTGGCTACCAAAATTTGACCATTAGTACCAATTGGTAATCTTGCTACTGAGCCAGCCGAGTTTCTAAAATAAGTATCGCCCGTGGTTGTTAAAACAGGACCTAAGTCACCTGTTTGAGCAACTAGCTGCCACGAACCGGGCGACGAAACTGGATCGTTTCCAATATTATCACTAACAATAGAAATATACGAACTCTGTAAGTATGAAACAACATCATCTAAATCATATTCAGTGCCGGCACTCCAAGTGCCCATCCATTTCATACCAGAACTTAATAGTTCCCAGTATGTAGCATTTGGTGGTTCAATATTGGTTGCGTTATCTGATGTGTGCGCTAGGATACAAAGATAAACACGACCACCGTATCTAACAGCTTCGCCTGGTTTGTAAGCTGTAGCGTTTGCGTAATTTCCCACAAACGATAAACCGTCGACAAATTTTGTCCAATATGTGGCATTTGTCGGAACTTGGTTTGTTGCTGTTAAAATATTAACATATACATGTCCGCCGTATTTTACTAAATCTCCTGGAACATACGGATGTGCTGGAGCTCCTGTCCATATTCCTCTAAACTGGAATCCTTTGGCAAATAAATCCCATTTGGTATTATCTGATGGTTCTTGATTAATTGCTACATCAACTTTGGCTGCATAGATACTACCACCATAATCAACTAATTCACCTGGTTTATAAGTACCGGCAGTACTGTAAGTACCAACGTAAGTATAACCTTTAACTAGTACATCCCAATAGGTTGCATTAGTTGGAAGATTTCCTGTAGTGGTTTGTTTTGCAATATATTGGTATCCGCCGTATTGAACAACTTCCCCAATATTATAAGTCGTTCCGCCGGCATAAGTGCCGCTAAATTTAGAGCCAGTATTAAGCGTATCCCAGAAAGTTGCATTACTTGGAGCATTGCCTGTGGTATCTTGTTTGGCAACGAACGTATGTGCTCCAAAACTAACAATATCACCTTTTCTATATGCAGTCCCTCCTGCGTAAGCACCTCTAAATTGAACACCGGTTGTGATTGCAGTCCAGTATACTGGATCAGTTGGCAAATTCCCTAATGTGGTCTGTACTGCTACATATGAGTTTGAACCGTATGTTACAACGTCACCTGGTTGATATGAAGTGCCTCCAGCATATGCTCCTTCAAATTGTAGACCAGACGCAAATAATGTGAACTTAGCTACATCAAATGTTGATGTACTAGTGTGATGTAAATTACAGATGTATAACTGTCCGCCATAACTAACAACATCGTTAACTTTATATCTTACAGCAGAAGACCATGCACCGCCAAATGCAATACCGTCTACTAAAACTTCCCAGTTGGCAGAGTTTTGTTCTAGTCCCAGTGCAGCGGTAGCAGCAGAAGTGTGACCAGTAATACAAATATAAGCGCGGCCTCCGTACTTGACTACGTCGGCAACTTTATAATATGTACTGGTCGCCCACGCTTGTGCCCACTGAATACCGTCATTCATTAACTGCCATCTAGTGGATAAATCGCTATAAAAGCCCCCTGCTACGGTTGCAGATGATGTGTGACTTGATACGCACACATAAGCCTTGCCACCATATCTTACAATATCGTCTTTAACATATGCAGTAGATGTTGTCCATGTATTCTTCCATACAAAACGCAATCTACCTAATTTAAACTCTGCCATGGTTAATCCTCGTTAATTTTATATTTATTGTCCAACATCTACTAAACTATAATCGTATTTTTTATTGATACGTGCTACTAGTTCACCATTCTCATTGATATAATAATAAATGTTACGCTCGTCCCACTTATATTGATCAAAATATAAATTTGGGTATGGTTTTGTTTTATCTTCTAATGTACCATCAAAAAAATCAACACCAAATTCAAAATCATTAAAATTTTCGTCAAACGGTCCGGCAACATTAATAGGAACTATATCGTCTCCCAAGACCTGGTCAACTTTACTTAAAAAAATGTTACCTTCTGCATCGCGACGAAGTCCGTAAAAATATCTAATATTACCTTCACCAAGCATTGAGCCTAGATCTGGTGCGCCAACGTAATATGTTTGACTCATTTTTATAATTCCTTATGTAATTTCTACGTAACTTACAACAACGTCAACAGAATCTGGTTTTGTACTGACAACTTTCATTTCGTTATCGCTCATTAAAATTAATTTTTCTCCACCATTGATTGCTCTTAACGTTTGAAACGGTGGAATAATTGTTTCTTTAATAAAGTATGCTGTAGTACTAGATGTATCTGTCATTAACACACTAACCTGAACTGCTTCCTCTAACAAATTGGTCATACTAAATCCAATAATTGTAACTCTAGCAGAAGCTCCCGTTTGAATAACTTGTGTTGGTGTTGTTCCGATTTCTGGTATAACTGTATTTTTAAATGCTGTTGCCATTTTTTATCCTAGTTGTATAACTTTCTCAATTGCAACGTCAATTGCTGTTTGTTCAGTAATAGCACCCTGAGCGCCGGATGGATTTTGCCATTGTAAACCGTTCCAAACTTCAACAACTTGAGTATCGGTGTTAAAACGAGTCATACCAACTACTGCATATGCTGTTGGCCTTTCTAAGTTAGTACCAACTGGTAATACAAATCCGTTGGTGCCTTGAAATTTAAAATATCCATTTCCTGTTGGCTGTAATAAACTTACTGCATCATTTACAGTGTTTGTAATAGTATTGTTATTAAATGCAAAATTTGCTAATCTAACTGCGCCAGTACCGTTGGCCTCAATAGTGAAATTTTCATTAGTTACAGTTGTTGTAATTAAATTACCTTGAATACTAATATTACCGACAGTTAACGAATTTTTAATGTCAAATCTAGTTGTATTCATATCCGCAACTAACGAACCATTTGCATAAAATCTAATAGTATTGTCATTTGCACCCGGTGTTAGTTCTGCTGTAATTTTAGTATTACCGTCGGCATCTTCTACGCCCGATAATCCATACCATGCTGATCCGTCATACCCTTCATATTTGCTAGTTTCCGTATTATATCTAATCATGCCCGGACTAGCGGGGAATGGTCTTTGAGCAATTGTTCCTTTTGGTAATGTAATTGCTTGAGTTGTATCAAATCTAACTACCCCAGATCCGTTAGGACGTATTAGTAAATCTTCGTTGTTGTCCCATGTAGAAATTACATTTTCATTAATATCTATTTTTTCTAATCTTATAGCACCGGTACCGTTGGCTTTAAGTTCTAAATTAGCGTTTGAAGTAATTGTTCTAATAACATTATCGAATATTTCAATATCAGATAGTAATATATTATTAGCATTAAGATTTTTCCATCTTAATTGCGGAGTTCCTAGCGTATAAGTATCCGTAGTTTCTGGTCTTAAATTGCTGGTAATACCTGCAACGATAGAAATGGTATCTGTTGCTTCATCACCAATTGTAATATTACCACCAATATTAATATTACCGTCTGCTGTAATATTTCCTGTTGTATATAAATTACCATATACATTAGCATCAGAAAATACTTCAACTTTACCAGTACCATTTGGTCTAAACTGTAAATTTGAATTTGAAACAGCAGTTGAAATTTGATTATTTTGAATTACTAGATCATCAACTTGAATCTTAGATTGATAAACAGTAAAGTCATTGTTAGCAGGTAACAACGATAAAGTGTTTGTAGTTGAACTTAAATTGTTGCCATTGAAAATTAGATTAGCTATTCTTGATTCGTTAACAACTTCTAAATCTATGGTACGTGTAGTACCTGCAACATCTAAATCGTATTGAGGATTATTCGTGTTGATGCCCACTCTTGGAGTTGCATTAGTGGGTGATGCCACTTTTAAGAATAATAGATCGGTCTCAAAAGCCAGATCTACTCCGTTACGAAGCAAATTTGCCTTTAAGAGCGGACCGGAAATACGACCAACAGCCATTAGCTCTCCTCAATACCCCGTGTTTCACGGTTAACCACCTTACATTGCGGGTTTACCACAGTTTGATTACACAAGCATTTGGTCTACGCTTGTACTAGTTTATTTATTCAAAATTGGATTTAACCAAAGATGATGGTGTAAAGATCAATGATTTCTTCAAGTTGAGTTTGAGTAACAGTCGAACTTGGTCCAATTATAAGAGCATACTCGGTTCCGTTGAATACTTCTAAATTACCGGTGTCGGTATTTAAACGGAAGTCGCCAGTTTGAGTACCCGGTGGGGCTGTTGTAATAGTTGGACCGTTGGGAATAGCTAGCGCATTGGTTCCAGCAATTTTAAAATACCCTCGGCCTACAGTATTTAAAAGTATGTTTTGATTGGTGCTGAAAATTGTGTCGCCGCTAAATTTAAATTGTTCAACACTTAAATCTCCAGTACCTTGCGCTTCGATCCTAATATCACCGTTAAGTACTGATGTACTGATTTTACTAACTGTTGATTCAATCGACAGTGTGTCATTTACAGAAATTTTGGTTGTATTGATTTTTGTTTGATCGATTGTGGTTTTTATTGCTCCACTAATTTGAAATTTAATAACATTACTGTTAACAGATTTTATGTCATCAATGTAGACTCGTGTGTTTCCGTCAAGATCAGAAACTTGAGTAAATCCCACAACTGTTCCACCAAACCCTTCAAAATTATTTTTTGTAGAATTAAATCTAAACTCTCCGTCATTCAGTGATGATCGATCTCCAGTAGTGCCTACAGGTACTAATATTGCGTTAGTTTTATCAAATACAACAGTTGGATTAAAAACTACAGTTGTTCCAACGTTATTCGAAATTACATTATTGGTGAATCGTATTTGTTCTGCTAAAACGCCGCCGGTCGCACTACCAGATAATTCTAAGTTAGAATTAGAGATAGTAGTTTTAATAGTGTTGGCTTCAATTCTAATA
>Ga0315900_10000491_pt1 | contig 68881 bp, 64 predicted proteins | sample LakEriMetagenome_FD_203521 | JGI IMG/M metagenome (GOLD analysis project Ga0315900, IMG submission 203521) | Freshwater fungal communities from buoy surface, Lake Erie, Ohio, United States - Buoy 12 MA114 | ecosystem: Environmental > Aquatic > Freshwater > Lake > Lake biofilm | place: USA: Lake... | reverse complement strand
AGGCTGCGCTCAAGGCCGCAGCCGAGCTGCGCGACCGTGCGCTCGCCAGCGACGAAGCGCTGCAGATCCTCACCGCCCTCACCACCGAGGTCGGACCGCGCTTCGCCGGCACGCCCGGCGACCTCGCCGGCGTCGAGTGGACGCGCCGCAAGCTCGTCGACCTCGGCTTCACCGAGGTGCGCACGCCTGAGGTGATCGTGCCGCGCTGGGTGCGCGGCGAAGCGAGCGCCGAAGTGCTCGCGCCGTTCCCACAGCCGATGGTGACGGTCGCGATCGGCGGCAGCATCGGCACCTCGGACGAAGGCCTCACCGCGCCCATCGTGATGGTGAAGGACATCGCCGCGCTGCAGGCGCTACCGGCAGGCGCCGTGAAGGGCAAGATCGTGTACTTCGCAGGGCGCACCGAGCGCACCCGCGATGGCAGCGGCTACGGCAAGGCCGTGCGCTCGCGCACCGAGGGACCGTCCATCGCCGGCGCCGCAGGCGCGGTGGGCGTCGTCATCCGCTCCATCGGCACCAGCACCGACCGCATCGCGCACACCGGCACGCTGTCCTACAACATCGCGGCGCCGCGCATCCCGGCGGTCGCCGTCTCGAACCCCGACGCCGACATGCTCGAGCGCCAACTCGCCAGCGGCCGCGAGGTCACGGTGCGCGTACGCGTCACCGCGCGCGACCTGCCGCAGGTGCGCTCCGCCAATGTCATCGGCGACCTGCGCGGCACCGACCTCGCCGACGAGATCGTGCTGGTCGGCGGCCACCTCGACACCTGGGACCTCGGGATGGGCGTGCAGGACGACGGCGCCGGCGTCGCCATCGCCATCGCCGCCGCGCGCCTCGCCTCGCAGATGACGCCGCGCCCGCGCCGCACCATCCGCGTGGTCGCGTTCGCCAACGAGGAGTTCGGCCTCTCGGGCGCCGCGCGCTACCCGGCCGACGAGGGCGACGACAAGGTCGCCCGCCACGCCTTCGCCATGGAGGCGGACCTCGGTGACGGTCCGGTCTGGAAGATCGGCGGCCGCGTGCCCGAGGCGCACTGGCCGCTGGTGCAGGGCATCCATGGCGTGGTGAAGGGCCTCGGCGTGGAGCTCGGCGACAACAAGTCCAATGGCGGCGCCGACCTCGGCCCGCTGCGCCGCCGCGGTGTACCCGTGCTCGCGCCGGCGCTGGACGCCACCACCTATTTCGACATCCACCATACCGTCAACGACACGCTGGACCAGGTCGACCCGGCACACCTGCGCCAGTCGGTCGCCGTGTTCGCCGTGGCGGTCTATCTCGCGGCGATGGCCGAGGGGCCGGTGGAGCGCCTGCCGGTCGATCCCGCGACGCGTTGATCCATGGCGCGTCGTCCGGCGACGCGCTGACTCACGCTCTCAGGCCGCCTCGCGCAGCGCGATCTCGGCCGCGCGGCGGATGAGCTCCGGCCCCGCGTCACGCTCGCGCGCGCCTTCCGACAGCAGACGACGATATTCGCGCGCGCCGGCGACATGGCTCACGAGCCCGAGCAGGTGCCGCGTGATCGCCGGCAGCCGCTCGCCGCGCGACATCTCGCGCTCCGCATACACCGCCATGCGCTCGAGCTGCGCGCCGATCGACGGCGTACGGTAGCCCGGCTCGATCGCCTCGAAGATCTCGCCGAGCACCATCGGCCGATGATAGGCCTCGCGGCCGATCATCACCCCGTCGGCCCACTCGAGCGCCTCCACGCAGGGCTCCGCCGTCCGCAGACCGCCGTTCAGCACCACGGGCAGGTCGGGGAAGTCCTCTTTGAGGCGGCGCGCGATGTCGTAGCGCAGCGGCGGGATCTCGCGGTTGTCGGCGGGCGACCAGTTGCCGAGCACCGCACGGCGCGCGTGCACGATGGCGCAGTCGGCGCCCGCCGCCCGGATCGCGACCAGGAAATCGGCGAGGCGGTCGTAGTCCGCCTCGTCGAAGCGCTGCATGGCCTCCGCGAGGTCCGATTGCCCCGATCGCAGCGTGCCGATGCGCATCTTCACCGTGACCGGCACATCGACGACCTCGCGCATCGCCGCGACGCAGTCGGCGACGAGTTCGGGCTCGTTCATCAGGCAGGCGCCGAACGCGCCCTTCTGCACCTTGTCCGACGGGCAGCCGCAGTTGAGGTTGATCTCGTCGTAGCCCCACTCCGCGCCGTAGCGCGCCGCCGCCGCGAGGTAGTCGGGCTCGCAGCCGCCCAATTGCAGGGCCACCGGATGCTCCTCGCGCGAGAACTCGAGCAGCCGGTCGCGCTCGCCGCGCAGGATCGCGGACGCGGTGACCATCTCGGTGTACAGCAGGAGGTCGGGGGCGAAGCCGCGCAGGAAATAGCGGCAGTGCCGGTCCGTCCAATCCATCATCGGGGCGACCGACACGCGTCGGTCGAGGGAACCCGGGAAGTCCATCTCGCGCCTTTCACGCCGCGGTGGACCCTGCGGCGTGACGGAAGTCTATCACCGCACCGGCGCAGGCACCACGAACAGCTCGTCGGGCATCGGATGGTCGAGCTCGAAGTCGGTCCAATGGATCTCGTTCTGCTTCACGCCGTCGTAGTAGAGCCGCACCAACCCGGGCTGCACCCAGGACACGCCCGGCTTGCGGAAGAACCCCGAATAGAGCCGCTCGTGCCAGCCGCGCGAGGTATCGAAGGCGACCTTGAGGATGGCGTAGTCGTCCTTGGCGATCGCGAACAGCGTCGGCTGCCCCGAGGGGTCGATGATGCGCACGACAAACGCCGGACGCGCCTCCACCGAATCGTCGGGCAGGCGCTCCTGCCGGAAGCCCTCGTCGAGCGCGAAGCGGATCACGCCGAAGCCGAAGTTCTCCGACCACTGCTTGTCGGCCTCGGAGGGCGGCTGCGGCCCGGCGAGCGTGTAGGAACGCTGGCCATCGAAGGTCAGCAGCCGCACCCGCTTGCCCTCGTGCCACGACTCGATGCGCACCTTGCCGTCGGCGGCGTGCGCCGACCCTTTCTGCGCAGGGTAGACGCGCCACATGTCGTATCGCTCGTGTGTCTCCGTCCCCTGCGGCGTGTAGAACACCGCGAAGCCGCGCATCAGCACCGCGCGCGGACGGACCCAGGTCTCGCCGCCCGCCGCCGCCTGCGCCCGGGCGATGATGTCGCGGGCGCTCGGCGCCTCCGCGGCGGAGAGCGCCGGGGCACACATCGCCAGCGCCGCCATCGCGACCGCCCGCACAACGGCCGATGTAGCCCTTTGCCCGCAATTGCGCACCATCATCCGTCCTCCCCGTGGCCCGACGACCGTCCACCGCACCAAGATACCGCAGGCGGGGGCTATGATGCCCCATGGAGTTCACATCGCCCGAGTTCTGGGTCGCGCTCGGCCAGATCATCATGATCGACATCCTGCTGGGCGGCGACAACGCGGTCGTCATCGCCCTCGCCTCGCGCCGCCTGCCGGACGCGCAGCGCAAGCAGGCCATCTTCTGGGGCATGTTCGGCGCGGTGGCGCTGCGCGTGGTGCTGATCTTCTTCGCGCTTCAGCTGCTCAAGGTGCCCTTCCTCAAGATCGTCGGCGGAGTGCTGCTGCTCTGGATCGGCATCAAGCTGCTGATGCCGCAGGACGAGGACGGCGGCCACGACATCGCCGCCAGCACCAACCTGCTGGGCGCCGTGAAGACCATCATCGTCGCCGACGCCGTCATGAGCCTCGACAACGTCATCGGCATCGCCGGCGCCGCCAAGGACCACCTAGGCCTCGTGGTCTTCGGGCTGCTCTTCAGCATCCCCATCATCATCTGGGGCAGCCGCTTCGTGCTGACGCTGATGGACCGCTTCCCGGTGGTCATCGTGTTCGGCGCCGCGCTGCTCGGCTGGATCGGCGGCGGGATGATCGTCGACGATGTGGTGCTGAAGTCGTGGACCGCGCCGTACGGCGCGACCCTGCACTACGCTGCTGCGGCGGCCGGCGCGCTGCTCGTGGTGGCGGTCGGCAAGCTGCTCGGCCGCCGTGCGCCGGCGCCGACGCCTGCGAGGCCCGCGCCGCCCGTCGACCTCGCCGCACCGCCCACCGACAAACCCTGACGAACGATCCCGAGGAGACGCCCATGCTGACGCTGCTGCTGCCCGTCGACGGCTCCGAGTACTCCGACCGTGCGCTCGACTACGCCATCGCGCGCGCCGCCAAGACCCGAGACACGGTCCACGCCCATGTGCTCACCGTGCAGGCGCCCATCGTCACGGTGAATGTGAAGCTCTTCGTGAGCCAGGACAGCCTGCAGACCTACTACCGCGAGGAAGGCACGAAGATCCTCGAGCCCGTGATGGCGAAGCTCGCCGCCGCAGGACTCTCGGCGGAGCCGCACATCGGCGTCGGCGATGCCGGCAAGGTGGTGGTGGACTATGCCGTCGAGAAAGCGGTGGACGAGATCATCATGGGCAGCCACGGCCGCGGTGCGCTCGCAGGCGCGCTGGTCGGTTCGGTCGCGCAGAAGGTCGTGCACCTCTCGCCGGTGCCGGTGGTGCTCGTCAAGTAGCGGAGCGGCGCGCTGAATTCCGCCGCACCCACTCCGCCAACATCGCCTCGTCCATCTCGCCTGCCGCCAGCGCCGTCATCGCCACCAACGCGCCGACCGGCGATGCGGTCAATGACCGGCCGTTGATCGCGAGGAACACGCCGATCGCGAGGAAGGCCGCGCGCTTGTTGCCATCGACGAACGGATGGTTGCGGCATAGGGCGTGGGCATAGGCTGCGGCGAGCGCGGAGAGGTCGGTCACACCGCCGAGCTCACGGAGGTTGCGAGGTCGATGCAGCGCCGACTCGAGGAGTCCCTCGTCGCGCAGCCCGGACGCGCCGCCGAAGGTCGCAAGGCTCTCTTCGTGCAGCAGCAGCGGCGCCTGCTTGTCGAGCCAGCGCGGAGTGCGCGCCATGGCCTTACTTCGCGAGCGCCTTGAAGGTGTCGCGGAACTCGCGCATGAACTCGCGGCCGGCCTCGACCTGCTCGGCGACGGCCGGATCGTAGGGCGTGACGAGGTAGCCCTCCGCCGTCTCGGAGACGTGCAGAAAATCGCCGCGGCCGACCTTCATGCGCTGCAGCATCTCCTTGGGGATGACGACACCCGTGGAGGTGCCGACGGCGGTGAGTTTCAGTTTGGACATGACGGGATAATTATATCCATAATCATGCCGGTCGCAACTCCGCGAGCTGCTGCCAAAGATCGCTCAGGTGCTCCTGCCAGAAGCGCGGGCTCGTGAACCACGGGAAGGCGCGCGGGAAGGCCGGGTCGTCCCAGCGCGCCGCGATCCACGCCGCGTGGTGCACCATGCGCAGCGCGCGTAGCGGCTCGACGAGCTCGCGCTCGTGCTCCTCGATGTCATGGAACTGCCGGTAGCCACCGACGAGCTCGCGCCACTGCCCCTCGCGCTCGTCGGGCGTGCCGGAGAGGAACATCCAAAGATCCTGGATGCGAGGACCGGTCATGCAGTCATCGAGGTCGACGAACACCGGCCCCTGCTCGTTCCAGAGGATGTTGCCGAGATGGCAGTCGCCGTGCAGGCGGATGCGCGACACAGGCCCGATCGCCTCCATCGCCTCGTCCGCCGCCTCGAGCAGCGCCGCCGAGACCTCCGCGTACTTGTCGGCCATCGAGTCATCGAGCAGCGGCGAGGCGAGCAGCGCATCGCGCGCCTGCCAGCCGAGCCGGTCGCTGGTGAGCGCCACCCGGTGCATGAACCGCTGCCGCGCGCCGACGGCGTGCATGCGACCGAGCGTACGGCCGATGAGCTCCAAAGATCCGCGCGCGTCGATCTCCACCGCGCGCGCGGCGAGCCGGGGGAAGACGGCATAACGCAGGCCGTCATGCCAGTGCAGGGTCGCGCCCTCGAACGATCTCGGCGCGGCCACGGGGAGGTCCGCGGCGGCCATCTCCAGGGTGAAGGTGTGCTCCTCGAGGATCTGCGCGTCCGTCCAGCGCCCGGGGCGGTAGAACTTCAGCACCAGGGTGCCGTGCGAGGCCGAACCCAGTTGGTAGACGCGGTTCTCGTAGGAGTTGAGGGCGAATAGCCGCCCGTCGCAGTCGATGCCGAGCCGTTCTGCGGCGGCCAGCACCTCGTCGGGCGAAAGTCGCGCGAAGGGCTGCGCGGCGGGGTCTGTCGGCATGCCGCAATGTAGCACGCGACTCCCGGCACGCCCGTCCCGCGGTAAGATTCGCCGGTATCAACCGCTCCAGACCACCATGCCCCTGCTCCTCGACCGTCCTGTATTCATCATGGCCGCGCCGCGCTCCTGCAGCACGCTGCTGTTCGAGACGATGTCGCGCAGCGCGCACCTCTGGTCGATCGGCGACGAGAGCCACCAGGTCATCGAGCAGTTCCCCGCGCTGAACCCCTTGGCGGAAGCCGACTCCAACCGCTTGACCGCAGGTCCGTTGCAGGGCGCGGTCGGCGAAGAGCTGGGCCGCAGCCTGCGCCGGGCCTTCACCCTCAACCTGCGCGACCGCGATGGCGCACGCCCGCCCGCCGAGGGTACCGTCCGGCTGCTGGAGAAGACGCCGAAGAACGCGCTGCGCATCCCCTTCCTCGCGGCGGCGTTCCCCGACGCGCTGTTCATCCATCTGGTGCGCGACCCGAAGGAGAACATCGCGAGCATCATCGACGCCTGGCGGTCGCGACGGTTCGTCACTTATCCCACCATCGCCACCGCCAACGGTCCGTGGTCGCTGCTGCTGCCGCCGGGATGGCGCGACCGGCTCGAGGCACCCCTCGAGGAGGTGGCCGCCTTCCAGTGGCAGACCGCAAACCAGCACATCCTCGATGACCTCGCCGCGATCCCGCGCGAGCGGCGCTGCACCGTGAACGCCTCGGAGCTGCTCGGGGATCCGCGCGCGCTCGGCGAGCGGCTGTGCGGGTTCATCGGCATCCCGTTGGACGACAAGTTCGCGACCGGGCTGATGCAGCCCTTGCCGCTGTCGATGTACACGCTCCATGCGCCGCAGGCCGACAAATGGCGCCGCCACGGTGGCGCGTTGCGCCGCGTGTGGCCGCAGATCGCGCCGCTCATCGACAGGCTTAACGCCTCGCTCGATGTCGGGACGCCGGCGCTGGACGCTGCCGGGCCGCCGCCCGATGCCGTCGATGCGCCGCCCGAAGAGGCGGGGCGGTACCACGACATGCACAGCGAGACGGGCGATGTCGGGCGCAACTCGCCCTGCCCCTGCGGGTCCGGCCGCCGCTTCAAGGCCTGCCACGGCAAGCTCACATGAAGCTCGAAGCGCCGTTCATCCGCCTGCCGCTGCGGTTCGACGCCGACCGGCTCGCCCACGAGCTGTCGCTGCTCGAGGCGGCCGCTTGGCGCGAGCACCCGGACAAGACCGGCGGCAACTCCGCGCTGCCGCTCATCTCGGCCGACGGCGGCGACAACGACGATGCCAGCGGCGACATGCGCCCCACGCCGCACCTCGAGCGCTCGCCCTACATCAAGCAGGTGATCGCGAGCTTCGACGAGGTGTTCGGCCGATCGCGCCTGATGCGGCTCGCGCCGGGCAGCGATGTGAGCGAGCACGTGGATGTGCATCACCATTGGTTCAACCGCGTGCGCATCCACGTGCCCGTCGTGACGAACCCGCAGGTGACCTTCCACTGCGGCGGCGAACATCGGCACATGGCGGCCGGCGAATGCTGGATCTTCGACACCTGGCGTCTGCACCGCGTCGAGAACCGCGGGCAGCGGTCGCGCACGCATCTCGTGATCGACACCGCGGGTTCTTCGCGCTTCTGGGAGATGGCCTCGCGGGCCCTGGCGGCGGAGCGTGCCGGACGACCGCTCGAACCCCGCTTCGTCCCCTATGTCGAGGGCCAACAGGCGCAGGTGCGCACCGAGCGCTACGGCCAGCAGACGGTGATGTCGCCGGGCGAGATCGACCACCTCGTCTCCGACCTCATCCGCGACCTCTCGGCACGGCCGGACAACGACCCGGCGCAGGCCGCGGAGTACCGCCGCGTGCTGTCCGGGTTCTGCAAGGACTGGCGGGCGCTCTGGTACCAGTACGGCATCCATGAAGCGGGATGGCTGCAGTACGACGCGCTGCTCAAGGCGACGCTCGCCGCGCTGCCCGACGGCGACCCGCCCGTGCTGGGCGGCGACAACGGGGTCGCGGCGAAGCGCATATTCCTCGAGCGCGTCGGCTACACGGCGGTGCAGCCGCGCATCCACCCGCAGTTCTTGCGCAGCCTGCCCGCGACGCCCATCACCGACCCCGGCTTGAGCCGCAACGCACCCTGCCCCTGCGGCTCGGGCCGACGATACAAGCACTGCCACGGCGCGAGCTGAACCGAAGACATGCGAGACCCGCGAGCCTCCAAGGGCATCCTCGTCACCGGCGGCGCAGGCTACATCGGCAGCCACACCGTGCTGCAGCTGCGCGCGCGCGGCGAGCGCGTGGTGGTGCTCGATGACCTCAGCACCGGGTTCCGCCAGGCCGTGCTCGATGCGCCGCTGGTGGTGGGCGATGTCGCCGACACCGCGCTCGTCACGCAGGTCCTGCGCGAGCATGACGTCGACACCGTGCTGCACTTCGCGGCGGCGCTCAGCGTCCCCGAGTCGGTGCGCGATCCGCTCAAATATTATGGCAACAACACCGCCGGCACCCGCGCGCTGCTCGCCGCCTGCACGGCGCAGGGCGTCACGCAGTTCGTGTTCTCCTCGACCGCCGCCGTGTACGGCATCCCCGAGGGCGGGCGCGCCGCCGAGTCCCACCCCACCCGCCCCATCAACCCCTACGGCCGCTCCAAGCTCGCGAGCGAGTGGATGCTGCAGGATGTGGACCTCGCGACATGCGAGGCGGCCGCGCAGGGGCGCGGCGCGCCGCTGCGCCACATCGCACTGCGCTACTTCAATGTCGCAGGCGCCGAGGCCACCGGCCGCATCGGCCAGTCGCGGCGCGACGCCTTCCATCTCGTGCATGTCGCCGCCGAGCACGTCACCGGCAAGCGCGACCATGTGGCCGTGTTCGGCACCGACTACCCGACCCCCGACGGCACCGCGATCCGCGACTACCTGCATGTCGAGGACCTCGCGCGCGCGCACCTCGACGCGCTCGACCACCTGCGCCGCGGCGGTGCCTCCGGCACCTTCAACGTCGGCTACGGCCACGGCTACAGCGTGCGCGAGGTGCTCGCGGCGGTGGCGCATGCCGCCGGCCGGCCGCTCACGCTGCGCGAGTCCCCGCGCCGTGCCGGCGATCCGCCCGAACTCGTCGCCGAGGCCGGCGAGATCCGCCGCGTGCTCGGCTGGCAGCCGCGGCTCGACGACCTTGATGCCATCGTGCGCAGCGCCATCGAGTGGGAGCGCAAGCTGCCGGGACTAGGGTGGCGATGAGCCGGAGCTACCCGGAACTCAAGGAAAGACAACGCCGCGAGCGCCACCTGCACGCGCCCGGCCTCGCCCTGCGCGTGCACCGCGCGCTCAGCTGGTACGGCCGCGCCGAGCAGGAGACCGACGATCTCGACGCGCGCTTCATCTTCCTCTGGATCGCCTTCAACGCCGCCTACGCCACCGACATCAACACCGCCTACCGCGGCGGCGCGCAAGGCGCGTTCGCCGACTTCCTCTCGGTGCTGCTCGACCTCGACCGCAAGGCGCGGCTCTCCGACATGGTCTGGAAGCAGTTCTCGGGATCGGTCCGCGGCCTGCTCGAGAACAAGTTCCTGTTCCGCGACTTCTGGGACTCGCGCAACGGCACGCTCGACCCGGACGCCTGGGAGCGGCGCTTCATCGTCCAGCGCAGCCGCGCGCGCCAGGCGCTCGCGGCCAGCGACACCCTGACCGTGCTCGGCATCGTGCTCGATCGGATCTACACCCTGCGCAACCAGGTGGTGCACGGCGGCGCGACCTGGGACAGCGACGTGAACCGCGAGCAGGTGCGCGACTGCACGCGCTTCATGGGCGAGCTCGTGCCCGTGATCATCGAGATCATGATGGACAACCCCCAGACCGTCTGGGGCAGCGCGGTCTATCCGGTGGTCAAGGACTGACCGGGCGCGCCCCGCCCCGCAGGGGCGAGAGGTTTTGTCGATAAATCCCGTGTTTCTCCGCTCGGCGGCCGGACGGGAGGCCGCTAGGCTCCTCGCGGGTTGACACCGATAGTATCTGTAACTACAATAATTATGCGAATCACTTATGATCCGCGAAATCGCCGGCGCACCTACGAGGAGCGCGGTCTCGATTTCGACGACGCGGCCGTCGTGTTCGCGGGCGCGACCTTCGAGTTCGCGGACGCGCGTCGCGAATACGGCGAGGAACGGCGCATCTGCTACGGCTACCTCGCCGGCAGGATGGTCGTGGTCGGTTACGTGCAACGCGGAGATATCCGCCACGTGTTCAGCATGAGGAAAGCCAATGCCCGCGAAAAAGCCCGCCTCGCCCCGCTCCTTAAGGTCGAACCTGCGCAAGGTTGACGCCGCACCGGTCAAGCGGACGCACTATCGCGAACTGCCGGAGTTGACGGACGAGATGGTCGCTCGCGGCCAAGTGCGCCGACCGGGTCGACCACGCTCGGCAAACCCTCGGGTACAACTCACCCTTCGCATCCCGGCAGATGTCTTGGCCCGTTGGAAAGCGACCGGTCCGGGGTGGCAGACCCGTATGGCGGAGCGGCTCGCGCGCTGAGCGCTAAGGCGCGGCCCGCGCCCCGCCCCGCAGGGGCGAGAGGTGCAAGAGCCCGAACAGGAGCGTCAGGACGACGCTCACGGCCAGCGGCCCGCGATAGCGCTTCACCCGTTGCCAGAAGATCGGCACCTCGAGCGCATGCAGGACGATGAAGACCACCGCCAAGGTCGTGGCGAGCGGGAACACCCCGGCAGGTATCAAACCCGCCCAGTGGCCCACGGCGGCCGCATAAAGCACGACGCAGAGGACCTTGCCGGCGGTGAGCCATCCGGGGCTGAAAGCCATCACGCCACCCGCCGCCGCTTTTCGGCTTGGACAAGGTCGTAAGTGGCCTGCAGGTTCATCCACAGCCGAGCGGAGGTCTTCAGCGCCGCCGCGAGATCCAACGCCGCTTCGGCTGTGATCCCGCGCTTGCCCTTGATCAACTCGTTCAAGCGGGCACGCGTCCAACCGACCGTCCGTGCAAACGCCACCTGCGACGTACCCGACGGCACAAGGAACTCCTCCAACAGGATCTCCCCGGGATGAAAAGGGTTCACTGGCGATTCGTGGTCGAGCTTCTTCATGACTTCCGCACCCTCAGTGGTAATCGACTACTGAAACATCGTCCGCACGCCCCTCATGCCAGCGGAACACCAAACGCCATTGGTCGTTGATACGGATGGAGTGGAACCCCTGCCAACGACCCTTGAGCGCTTCCAATCGGTTGCCCGGAGGGACCCGAAGATCACCCAGCTCGGCGGCATCGTGCAGATAGAGGACCTTGCGGCGCGCCGCGCGATGCAACTCGGGCGGAAACGCCCTCGTCTCCTTCGTGCGACGATCGAAAAACAGGTCTTCGGCAAGCCGGTTTCCGAAAGAGGCGATCACCGTTACGATGTTATCGAAACACGATAACAATCGCAACCGACTCCCACCGGTGATGTCCCGTGACGGGGATCAGCAGGTCGGGATTGTTCGGAAGGAAGTGGCGTCCCCAAGGGGATTCGAACCCCTGTTACTGCCGTGAAAGGGCAATGTCCTGGGCCTCTAGACGATGGGGACGCCGAAACCCCGAGAAGTTGGTGGAGCCAGGCGGGATCGAACCGCCGACCTCTTGCATGCCATGCAAGCGCTCTCCCAGCTGAGCTATGGCCCCAGAAGAGGGTGCGGATGGTACGGAACCCCCCGCATAAAGGCAAGGCGCGAGGGCGCCCCGATGGCGCCCTGGCGGCACCGCATCAGCCGGCAGGCGCTGCCCCCGCCAAGGCCGCATCCAACCGCGCCAGCGACCGCTCCCGGCCGAGCAGCTCGAGGGTGAGGTCGATGGGCGGGGAGATGGTGTTGCCCGTGAGCGCCACGCGCAGCGGCTGGGCGACCTTGCCGAGGCCGATGCCCCGGGCAGTGGCGAGCGCGTTCAGCGCCGCATTGAGGGGCGCCGCGGTCCAGTCGGCCGCGCCGGCGAGCACACCGCGCAGCTCCGCGAGCACCGCCCTGCCCTCGTCACCGAGGTGCTTGGCGGCCGCCTTGGCGTCGAGCTCGACCGCAGCACCGAAGAAGTACCGGCTCGCCTGCGCCATCTCCTTGAGCGTCTTCACGCGCTCGCGCTGCGCGACCACGATGCGCGCGAGGAAAGCGTCGTCGTCAGCCTCGATTCCGATCCGCGCGAGGTGCGGCTTGAGGTAGGGCACCACGGTCGCCGGGTCGGCGCGCATCAGGTGCTGCTGGTTGAGCCACAGCAGCTTTTCGGGGTTGAAGGCCGAGGCCGCCTTGTTCACATCGGCGATGTCGAACGCGGCGATCATCTCCTCGCGCGTGAACACCTCCTGGTCGCCATGCGACCAGCCGAGGCGCACGAGGTAGTTGAGCAGCGCATCGGGCAGGTACCCGTCCTCCTCGTACTGCAGCACGCTCACCGCGCCGTGGCGCTTGGAGAGCTTGGCGCCATCCGGCCCGAGGATCATCGGCACATGCGCGTAGACCGGGATCTTCGCGCCGAGCGCCGCCAGCATGTTCATCTGCCGCGGCGTGTTGTTGAGGTGGTCGTCGCCGCGGATGACATGCGTCACGCCCATGTCGGCGTCGTCCACCACCACGCAGAAGTTGTAGGTCGGCGTGCCGTCGCCGCGCGCGATCACAAGATCATCGAGCTCGCTGTTGCGGAACACCACGCGCCCGTGCACCTGGTCCTCCACCACCACCTCGCCGTCGAGCGGATTGCGGAAGCGGATCACCGGATCCACGCCCGGTCGCGAATCCGTGCGGTCGCGCCAACGGCCGTCGTAGCGGGGCTTTTCCTTGCGCGCCATCTGCTCGGCGCGCAGCTGCTCGAGCTCTTCCTTGGTGCAGTAGCAGCGGTAGGCCTTGCCCTCCGCGAGCCACTGCGCGATGACCTCCTTGTAGCGCGGGAAGCGCGCGGTCTGGAAGTACGGGCCCTCGTCGTGCGCGAGGCCGAGCCACTGCATGCCCTCGAGGATCACGCGTACCGCCTCGTCGGTGGAGCGTTCGCGGTCGGTGTCCTCGACGCGCAGGATGAACTTCCCGCCGTGCCGGCGGGCGTACAGCCAGGAGAACAGGGCCGTCCGGACGCCGCCGATGTGCAGCAGGCCGGTGGGACTCGGGGCAAAACGGGTGACGACGCTCATGGGGGGCGAAGTCTAGCGCAGCCGCCCCGCCCGTCGTAGAATCCGCGTCCTTTCCCGGGCGGGCGGTTAGCTCAGCGGTAGAGCACTGCTTTCACACGGCAGGGGTCACTGGTTCAATCCCAGTACCGCCCACCATCACTCCCTCGGACGGTCCGGCTCGAACGGCAACCCGTAACGGGTGCCCTTCCTCTCCCCCGTCCGGACCAACGCACCCCACTCCACGAGCTCGGCAAGGTCTCGCGTCGCGGTCGCCGCCGATGCGCCGGTCAGCGCCGTGTACTTGCCCGCCGAGAGCCCGCCGACGAAGCCGCCCGGCCCATCGCGCATCAGCCGCAGCAAGGCCTTTTCCTGGCGCGCATTGAGCCGACCCCGCAGCCGGTCGAGCAACCGGGTCTTGTGGATGACGAACTCGATGGACGCGAGCGCGCTGCGCTGCGCCTCGAGCACGCGGTCGGCGAACCAGTCCAGCCACGGATCGACATCGAGGGTGCGGCTCGCCGACGACAGCGCATCGTAGTAGCGCGACCGCTGCCGCTGCAGCACGAGCGAGAGCGCGGTGAGCGCCGGTCTGCCGGCGCCCTGCGCAAGTGCCATCTCCGCGATCGCCCGTCCGACGCGGCCGTTGCCGTCCTCGAAAGGATGCAGGCTCTCAAAATGAAGATGCGCGAGACCGGCACGAGTCAACGCGGGCAGGGGCGCTGTGCCATCCGCAGCGCTCGCCGCGAACCAGTCCAGGAACGCCGCCATCTCGCGCGGTATCACCGCAGAGGGCGGCGCCTCGAAATGCACCTTGGGCTCGTAGACCGGTCCGGATACGACCTGCATCGGTTCGTCGTGGGTACGGTATCCGCCGAGCTGCGTGAGATCGGTCCGGCCCTGCATGAGCTCGCGATGCCACTCGAAGAGCAGCGCCTCGGTGAGAGGGCCGTTGAAGTTGCGATAGACGCTGCTCAGCATCGCGGCGACGCCCCGCTCCGCAGGGCCGACCCGGCGCCCGTCCGCCTGCAGCCCGAACTGCCGCCGCAGCGACGACTGCACGCTGTCGCGATCCAGCGTCTCGCCCTCGATCTCGGAGGTCTTGAGCGCCTCGGTGCCGATCAACTCGAGGACGACCGTCAGCCGCTCATCGTCAGGCAGGTGGCTGGCCGCGCCCACCGCGACACCGCTGCCGCGCAGGAACTCGGCCTCCCGCTCCGCCAAAGCCTCGGGTCGGTATCGGAACCGGGGCCAGTCAGGATGCTGCCAATTCCACTGCATGAGCGATAAAGTAGCAATTATCGCTCATAAAATCATCTATTTATGAGCGATAAATACCGTGATATCGCTTGTCAGTGATCCGCCGCCACCGCCCCGCGGGTGGCGAGCAGCGCCAGCACCTCGGCGGTCTTGTCCTGCATCAGCGCGGCGCTGCCGCGGCTTTCCACGTTCAGGCGGATGAGCGGCTCGGTGTTCGAGCCGCGCAGGTTGAGGCGCCAGGCGCCCGCCCCACCGCCCGCGCCGGCCGTACCGGCCCCGCCGGCCTTGCCCTCGAACTCCATGGAGAGCCCGTCCGTGTGATCCACGGAAGTCGCCTGTGCGGCGTAGTGCGCCTGCACGGCCGCGATGGCGCCCGGCACATCCGGGATGCGGCGGTTGATCTCGCCGCTGCAGGGGAAGCGCCGCATGCGCTCGCCGACGAGCTCCGAGAGCGGCTTGCCCGTGACGCACATCTGCTGCAGCACCAAGAGCCAGGGGATCATGCCGCTGTCGCAGTAGGCGAAGTCGCGGAAATAGTGGTGCGCGCTCATCTCGCCGCCGTAGGCGCCGTCGACCTCGCGCATCTTCTGCTTGATGAAGGCGTGGCCTGACTTGCAGAGCACCGGCACGCCGCCGTGCTCACGCACGATCTCGAGCGTGTTCCAGGTGAGCCGCGGGTCGTGGACGATGCGCGCGCCGCGCTCCTTCTCAAGGAAGGGCTGCGCCAGCAGGCCCACGAGGTAATAGCCCTCGATGAAGGTGCCGTGCTCGTCGAAGAAGAAACAGCGGTCGAAGTCGCCGTCCCAGGCGAGGCCCAAGTCGGCGCCATGCTGGCGGATGGCCTCGATGGTGGGCGCGCGGTTGGCCTCGAGCATCGGGTTGGGGACGCCGTTCGGGAAGTTGCCGTCGGGCTGATGGCGGACCTTGATGAACTCGAAAGGCAGGTACGGCTCGATCAGGTCGACGAAGGGCCCCGCCCCGCCGTTGCCGGCGTCGACCACGACCTTGAGGCGCTTGAGGCGTGAACGGTCGATGTACGAGAGAAGGTGATCGATGTACGGCCCGCGCGTGTCGAGCGTGTGGCGCGTGCCCACGCGGCCGCCCGAAGCGGCCACCGGCGCCGGCAGCCGCCCCTCGCGGATCATCGCCGCCATGTCCTTGAGGCCCGTGTCGGCGCTGATGGGGCGCGAACCCTCGCGCACGAACTTCATGCCGTTGTAGTCGGGCGGGTTGTGGCTGGCCGTGACCATGATGCCGCCGTCGAAGGCGGTCGCGGCATTCGCGCCGTCCGCGCCCTTGCCGTGCGCCGTGGCGAAATAAACGCCCTCCGTGCCGCACTGGCCGATGTCGTAGACATCGACGCCGCTCTCCGTGAGGCCGCGCGTCAGCGCCGCCGCGAGCGCCGGGCTCGTCAGGCGCATGTCGTGGCCCACCACCACCCTCGCCGGCTTCACAAAGCCCGCGTAGGCGCGCCCCACCGCATGCGCAAGGTCCTCGTTGATCTCGTCGGGGATGCGGCCGCGGATGTCGTAGGCCTTGAAGGCGGAGAGTTTCATGAACTCTTGCTGTCCCTTCCGTACCGGTCCTCGAAGCGCACGATGTCGTCCTCGCCTAGGTAGCTGCCCGACTGCACCTCGATGATGTGCAGCGGGATCTTGCCGGGGTTCTCGATGCGGTGCTTGGCGCCGACCGGGATGTAGGTCGACTGGTTCTCCTCGAGCAGGAACACCTCATCGCCGCGCGTGATGCGCGCGGTGCCCGAGACCACGATCCAGTGCTCGGCGCGGTGATGATGCAACTGCAGCGACATCGACGCTCCGGGGTTCACCGACAGGCGCTTCACCTGGTAGCGCTCGCCGTTCTCGACGCTGTCGTAGGAGCCCCAGGGGCGGAACACCTCGCGGTGCAGCGAGTGCTCGGAGCGGCCCGCCGCCTTGATGCGGGCGACCAGCGCCTTCACATCCTGCACGCGCTCGCGCGGCGCGACCAGCACGGCGTCCTTGGTCTCGACCACCACATGCGACTCGAGGCCCACGGTCGCGACGAGGCGGCTCTCGCTGAACACGAAGGAGTCGCGGGTATCCTCGGCGATGACATCGCCGCGCAGCACATTGCCGTCGGCGTCGGATCCCACAGCCGCATGCAGCGACGACCAGGAACCGACATCGCTCCACCCGGCGGCGAGCGGCACCACCACCGCGTCGCGGGTCTTCTCCATCACCGCGTAGTCGATGGAGTCGCTGCGGCAGGCGCCGAAGGCCTCTGCATCCACGCGCACGAAATCAAGGTCCGACTTCGCGGTCTTGAACGCCGCGGCGGCGGCGGCCGCGATGTCCGGCGCCTGCGTCTCGAGCTCGCGCAGGTAGCGGCGCGCGCCGAACAGGAACATGCCGCTGTTCCAGTAGTACTCGCCGGAGGCCACGAAGCCCTGCGCCGTGGCAAGGTCCGGCTTCTCGACGAAGCGGTCGATGGGGTAGACGGCAGCACCCGCCTCGATGGGCTTCGCCGCCCGCCGGATGTAGCCGTAGCCCGTCTCAGGCGCGTCAGGCACCACGCCGAAGGTGACGAGGCGCCCGGCCGCAGCCGCCGGCAGCGCCGCGCTCACGGCCGCCTGGAAGGCTGCGACATCACGCACCACATGGTCGGCGGGCAGCACCAGCAGCAAGGGATCGGCGTCAGCCGAGTCGTCCGCAACGCCGGTGGCGCCCGCAGCCGCCGCCAAGGCCGCATGCGCAGCGAGCGCGATGGCCGGAGCGGTGTTGCGCCCCATCGGCTCGAGCACGATCCGCGCGCCTTCCACGCCCGCCTGGCGCAACTGCTCGGCCACCATGAAGCGGTGCGCCTCGTTGCAGACCACCACCGGCGCGCCGACCGCGGGCAAGCCCGCCGTGCGCGCGACCGTCGCCTGCAGCATGGTCTCGTCGCCGCCCGCGAGGGGCAGGAGCTGCTTGGGGAAGTGCTCGCGCGACAGCGGCCAAAGGCGCGTGCCGGAGCCCCCCGAGAGGATGACAGGAGTGATCACGGCCCGGAGTCTACCGCGACCGAGTCACCTCGACCGATCGCGTAGTAGGTAAACCCGTGGCGCGACATGAGCGCCGGGTCGTAGAGGTTGCGGCCGTCGAACACCACGGGCGCCGCCAGTTTCTCCTTGAGCAGGTCGAAGTCCGGGCTGCGGAACTCCTGCCACTCGGTGACGATGGCGAGCGCATCGGCGCCCTCGAGCGCCTCGGCGGCGCTCGCGCAGAGCGTGAGCGGCGCGCCCGAGCCATCGGCCGGGTCGGCCTGCAATCGGTCGCCGTACAGCCGCCGCGCCTCGCCCATCGCCACCGGGTCGTAGGCACGCACGCGGGCGCCCGCGGCCCATAGCGCCTCCATCAGCACGCGGCTCGGCGCCTCGCGCATGTCGTCGGTGTTCGGCTTGAAGGCGAGCCCCCAGAGCGCGAGCGTCCGCCCGGCGATGCGGCCGCCGTAGTGCGCCATGATGCGCCGGAAGAGCACCTGCTTCTGGTCCGCGTTGACGGCCTGCACCGCCTCGATCAGCCGCGAGGACGCACCCACCTGCGCGGCGGTGCGCTGCAGGGCCTGCACATCCTTCGGGAAGCAGGAACCGCCGTAGCCCGCACCCGGGTAGATGAAGGCGTAGCCGATGCGCGCATCGGAGCCGATGCCCTGCCTCACTTTCTCGATGTCGGCGCCAACCTTCTCGGCGATGCCCGCGAGTTCGTTGATGAACGAGATCTTGGTCGCGAGCATGGCGTTCGCCGCGTACTTGGTGAGTTCGGCGGAGCGCGCGTCCATCACGATAAGCCGCTCGCGGTTGCGCGTGAACGGGTCGTAGAGCGCGCGCATCACTTCGATGGCCCGCGGCGAGTCCGTGCCGATGACGACGCGGTCGGGCTTCATGAAGTCGCCGATCGCCGCGCCTTCCTTCAGGAACTCGGGGTTCGAGACCACATCGAAGGGATGCGCGACACCGCGCCCGGCCAGCGCCGCCGCGATCTCGGCCTGCACGCGGTCGGCGGTACCCACCGGCACCGTCGATTTGTCGACCACGATGCGATAGCCGTCGAGGTGCTGACCGATGGTGCGCGCCACGGCGAGCACATGGCGAAGGTCGGCGGAGCCGTCCTCGCCCGGCGGCGTGCCGACGGCGATCAGGATGACCTCGCCGTGGGCCACGCCTTCGGCGGCATCCGTGGTGAAGCGCAGGCGCCCCGCACGGACATTGCGGGCGATCATCGCGTCGAGACCCGGCTCGTGGATCGGCACTTCGCCGCGCTGCAGGCGGGCGATCTTGTCGGCGTCGACATCGACGCAGAGCACGCGGTTACCGGCGTCAGCGAAACAGGCGCCGCTGACGAGCCCCACATAGCCCGAACCGAAGAGGGTGAGGCGCATCCGTCGGACCGCGCGTCAGGGGATGGTCTGATCGCCCGGCCGCGTACGGCGCGGCTGCAGCGGCGTGACCTTACTGTCCCCTTCGCCCTCGGTCAGCGGCTGGGCGGGCATGCCGCGCGCGATCCAGACGAGGTCATGGGTCGCGCCCTCCGGCGCGTAGCCCGTCACCAGCGCGCGCAGCAGCTCGACGATGCGTGCGCAGTCATTACGGCGGACGCAGTCGAGCAACTGCGCGAGCAAGGGTTCGAACTTCGGCCAAGGCAGGTGCTCTTCAAACGCCCGCATGATCATCGGGTGCTCGGTGCCCGAGACGTTCTTGCCGATCAGCAGCTCCTCGTAGAGCTTCTCGGCCGGGCGCAGACCGGTGTAGCGGATCTCGATGTCTCCCCGCGGGTTCGCCGCATCGCGCACGCTGCGGCCCGCGAGGCGGATCATGCGCCGCGCGAGGTCGACGATGCGCACAGGCTCACCCATGTCGAGCACGAACACATCGCCGCCCTGACCCATCGCACCCGCCTGGATCACGAGCTGCGCGGCCTCCGGGATGGTCATGAAGTAACGCACCACTTCCGGGTGGGTGACCGTGACCGGGCCGCCCTTGCGGATCTGCTCTTGGAACAAGGGCACGACCGAACCTGACGAAGCCAACACGTTCCCGAAACGCACCATCGCGAAACGCGTCCGCGTGCTGCGCGCCTGCATACCCTGCAGCACAAGCTCCGCGACGCGCTTGCTCGCGCCCATGACATTGGTGGGGTTCACCGCCTTGTCGGTCGACACGAGCACGAAGGTCTCGACGCCCGCCTCCAGTGCCGCCTCGGCCGTCACCCAAGTGGAGAAGACGTTGTTCTGAACTCCCTCGACCACGTTGTGCTCGACGATGGGCACATGCTTGTACGCCGCCGCGTGGTAGACCGTCTGCACACCGAAGGCCTGCATCGCCGGGAGCATGCGGTCGCGGCGCTTGGCGTCGCCCAGCAGCGGCACGAGCTCGATAGCGATCCCCTCCGCGTCGATCAGCACCTGCAGTTCACGCTCGATGTTGTAGAGCGCGATCTCGGAAAGCTCCAGCAACACGAGCCGCTTCGGATGGTTGCGCAAGATCTGGCGGCAGATCTCCGAGCCGATGGAGCCGCCCGCGCCCGTCACCATCACCGACTTGCCGCGGATGCAGGCGCTGAAGAGCGCACCGTTAGGGCTCACCGCATCACGACCGAGGATGTCGGTGACATCGAGTTCGCGGATGTCCTCGACGCGCGCCTCACCTGCGACGATCTGCGACATGTCGGGCAGCGAACGCACATGGACGCCCAGCGGGAGCAAGGAATCCAGGATCTCCTGCCGGCGCTTGCGCGAGGCCGAGGGGATGGCGAGCAACACGCCGACACCCGGCCACTTGCGCAGGACATCGGGCAACTGGGCCGGGGCATGGACCCGCAGGCCGCCTATCAGCGAGCCGTGCGTCGTGCGATGGTCGTCGGCGAACGCGACGGGACGGTACTCGCGGCTGCCCATGAGCGCGGCGGCGATCTGCCGCCCGGCCGCACCCGCGCCGAAGATGATGAGCGGCTGCGCCCCCTCCTGCGGGAAGGCGTTCAGGAACTGCCGCGCCAGCAGACGCGAGCCGCCGACGAACAGCAAGCCCAATGCCGCATAGATCATGAAGACCGAGAACGGGATGTCCGCATCCCAGCCGATCGCCGCATCGTAGGTGGCCGCAGCCGCCGCCGACACGAGCACCCCCGCTGCCACCGCATGGCTCACGCTGGCACCGAGGAAGCGCACCACCGAGTGATAGAGACCGGTGACGAGGAAGAACGCGAACCCGAACACCACCGCCACCGCCGACAGCGCCCAGACGGGCTGGCTGCCGAGCGGCATGGCGTCGAACTTGAGCGCGAACGCCAGGAACATCGCCGCGACGATGAGCGCCGCGTCGGTGACGACCATCAGCGCGCGTTTGACGCCGCGTGGCAGGGCGGTGAGGCCGGCCGCCCATCGCGCCGGACCCCAGGATTGCAGGAGTTCCGTCATGCTCGTGGGCCGCCCCGTGCCGCCTACAGCGATCCGATCGCCGCCACGGCGACGGCAGCGTTGTAGATGATCGAGGTCACCGCCTGCCACATCGGCAGCGGCGGCAGACGCTCGGTGTCGAGCGGCGCGACGATGGTGTCGCCCGGCTGGATGGCGACCTGCCCGCCATTGCCGAACCAGCCGCTCTGGCGGGCCACCACGCTGCCGTTGGCACGCACCACATAGATGCGGCCCTTGTCCGCCTTGCGCGAGAGCCCACCACTCAGGTTGATGTAGTCCTCGCGCGTCAGACCCGAACGGTAGAGATGCGAGGTGCCGTTCTGCACCTCGCCGAGCACCGTGACTTCCTGGCGCAGGCGCGGGATGACGAGCTCGTCACCGTCGCGCAGCAGGATGTCCGACCTCGAACCGATGCTGCCCTGCAGCACGCCGTCGAGGTCGATGACCAAGCGGCCGAGCGCCTTGGAACTCTTCAACTGCCCGAGCAAGGCCTGCGCCGAGGCAGCCGACTGGGCGGTCTGCGCCGTCTGCGCCCCCTGCGACAACTGTATCGAGGTCGCCGCCAAGTCGCTCTGCAGACGCTCGGTGAGCTGGTCGATCTGCTGCTGTTCGCGCTCCTGCAGTTCGCGGCGCGTGAACACCGAACCGTCCGGGAAGGCGAGCGAAGTGAGCCCGCCCGCCCGCTCCAGCACGGAACGCAGCGTCTCGCCGCGGCGGATGGGATAGGTGCCCGGGAAGCGCACCTCGCCGCGCAGGATGATGGACTCCTGCCGACCCCACTCCGGCAATTCCTTGACCGTCAGCGTGTCGAAGGCCTGCAGCGTGACATCAGCCGCCGGGTCGCCGCGGCGCACCGCCGCGAGGTCCACCTCCAGCAGTTCGCTGGCGCGCTCGCTGCCCGTGCTCTTGAAGCGCGTGAGCTCGGCCTTCGAGCCGTAAGCGGCATCGTCCAACTGACCGCCCGCACGCAAGAGATCGCTGATGCGCATGCCGGGCTCGAGCGGATACTCGCCCGGCGCCTTGACGCGGCCGCCGATGCTCACGATCTCGGTGGGGGTCTCCAGCCCCGACTGGCGACGGAGCTCCGCCAACAGCGGGTCGAGCACCTGGCGGCGGCTCGCGGCGGCATCGAACACGATCACCCGGTCGCGCGCGGCAAGTTGCACATCGGCATCGCCGCCCCGCGCGCGCAGCGCGGCACCGAGGTCCGCCGAGAGCACCACGAGGCGCCGGTCCTGCGGCATCTCGCGACGGATCAGCACATAACCAAGGTCGGCGTTGGGCTTCAGTTCATCGACCGACGGGATCAACTGCGTGAGCCGCAGGCCCTGCCGCCAAGCCACCGTGCCCGGGCGGTGCACATGACCCTCGAGCACGACGCCGGCATCGAGCGTCGGACGCACGCGGCCCACCCGGATGCTGTCGCCGTTGCGCAGTCTCTCCGCGCGGCCCTGGTTGGAATCGAGCGGCAGGTCGAGTGCCACGAGGCGCTGGTCATCGCCGCGGCGCACCACCGACACCTTGCGCTCGTCAGCCTCGGGCGTGAGCCCGCCCGCGAGAGACACGATGGCCGAGAGCGGCGTGTTGCCGCGCAGTTCATAGATGGCCGGACGGCGCACTTCGCCATCGACCGCAACGGTGGCGCCCACCGGCGGGATGAAGATCACATCGCCCGCTTGCAGTTTTGCGTCCTGGCTGGTGTCGCCGCGCAGCAGCAGGTCATAAAGGTCGAGCCGGCGTACCACCGAGCCGCGGCGCTTGAGTTGGATGTCGCGCAGCGACCCCGTGGTCTTGATGCCGCCCGAAGCGTAGAGCGCGCTGGTGATGGTGGAGAGCCCGCTCACGGTGTACGAACCGGGCTTCTTGGCCTCGCCCATCACGAACACGCTGACCGAGCGGGTGTCGCCCATGCCGACGCTCGCCTGCGTGCCGATCATCTGCCGCGCGACCCGCGCCTCGATGTCCTCGCGCACCGCATCGAACTTTTTGCCCGCCACCGGGATCGGCCCGAGTTCGGGGAAGTTCACGCGGCCGTCGCGACCGACCACCAGCCGCAGCGTGCGGTTCTGGGCGCCGAAAAGTTGCACGGTCAATTGGTCACCGGCGCCGACCGTGTAGTCCACCGGCACCGGCAGGTCGTTGGTGGCCGCGAGCGTGCCCTCGGCATCCCCGAACAGGTCGTAGCCGAAGGGCTTGAGACCCGCCGTGCCCACCTTGGCGACCGGCAGGCGCGTGACCTTGACCTCGAAGCGCTGCAGACCGGGGTCGGCGGCAAGGCGGCGGTTGGCCTGCTGCTCGCTGAGGCCCCCGAGCGGGATGCCCGCAAGACCGGGCAGCGCGAGCGAGGCCGAGCGGTCGAGCTGATAGGGGTTGCGGCTGCGGACAGATTCGATGAACCGTTGGTCGGCAGGGTCGACGATCCGATTGACCTGCGGCTCGTCCGCGTCGGGCTTCGCGAGGGCGACCTCCACCAGCACGGTGTCCTCGGGCTGGAAGGTGAGCTCGCGCTTGGCGCGCTCCAAGGCCGCTGCCCGGGCCGCCTCGCTGGTCTGGCCCGACTCGACCGCCGTGGCCGAGGCACCCGGCCGGGTGGCGCCGCCCGGCGCCGAGACATCCCCCTCGGAGATGCCCAGTTGTTCCATCAGCGCCGCCCGGTCGGCGGGGCTCAGGGACTTGAGGAGTTCCAGTTGCTGCGGGGTCGGCATCTGGGCGGTCGCAAGACCAGCCATGAGCCCGAGGACCACCATCCAAGCACGAATGAAGCGCATCAAGAGACCCCGGAGGCGACGGAATACGCCCCCAAAACCGCCGCGAAGTATACTCCACCCCCATGAAACCCACAGGGCGGCTCACCCCCGACACCCGGCGCTGGATCATCGCGCAGGCCGAGGCCGGCCAGTCGGCCGAAGCGCTCTTCAAGGCCTTGGTCGGGTCCGGCTGGACCGAGGACGCCGCGCTGGACGCGCTCGAGTCCACGCTGCGCCTCAAGGTCGCCGAGATCGAATCGCGCGCACCGGCCAAGAAACCCGACCCCGGCAAACCGTGACCGACCACCCCTGGTCCGGCCTCAGCTGCTTCCCGCTGCTGGAGGCGGATTTCATCAGCGAGGACGAACGGCAGACAGCCCTCGCCTTCCTCGCCGCACACGAGGCGGATTTCGGCGCGACCGACCCCGAGAACTATTGGGCGGGACGCACGCTCACGCTGCCGCAGGTGCGTGATGCCGCGACGCAGGCGCTGCTGCGCGACCTGCAGCGGCGCATCATCCGCAAGGTGCGGGATGTGCTCACGGAGCGCCTCGGCCCGCAGCCGCCGCTCTACGCCGATGTCATCAACTTCGCGCGTTGGCCGCCGGGCTACGAGCTGCTGCCGCACGCCGACGCCGAGAACCCGGGCGGCGAACCGCACCCGTACCCTTGGCGGCATTTCGCGTCCGTCATCTACCTCAACGACGACTACGGCGGCGGCGCGATCCACTTCCCCGAACTTGGCATCGAACTTCGCCCGCCGCCGCGCACGCTGCTGGTGTTCCCGGGCACGCTCGACTACCTGCACGGTGTGCGCCCCGTCACCCAGGGCATGCGGCACACCCTCGCCTCGTTCCTGACCTTCGATGCCGCACACGATGCGGGGTCGGCGTGATCAAGGTCCCCGACCACCGCATCCTCGCCCTGCCCTACGACGACCACTACGCGGGGCGCCAGGACGAGGTCTTCCTGTCGCTGCGCGGCCTGCACAAGCGGGCTTGGTTCTCCAAGCACGCTTATCTTTGCCTGCCGCTCGTCATCGGCAACCAGTACGGCTTCGCGGTGAAGTCGCTCTTCCATGCGACCTTCTTGTGGAACGGCGGACCGGAACCCAAAGACACCACCATCACGGTGCACAACGCAGAGCAAGCCACGGCCCACGGCAACCTGCAACTGCTCGCCTCGCAGTTCGGGCTCGGCATCGTGACGGTGCAGACGGCGTTCGCGCTGCGCTCGCCGCCCGAGATCAACCTCATGACGATGCAGCCGCCGAACGCGTTCATCGACGGACTACAGAACCTCACGGGCGTGGTCGAGGCCGACAACCTGCGGCGCGACTTCACCTTCAACCTCAAGATCACGCGACCGGACTTCCCGGTCGAGATCAAGGTCGGCGATCTCTTGGCCGCGGTGCTGCCCATCCCGCGCGGCTTCGTCGAGAACTTCGAGCTGATCGACGCCTACGAGGCGCTCTCGCCCGACACCGTGGCCGACGAGCAGCAGACCGCGCGGGACTTCGGCCGCGAGCGCGAGGAGGTTGACTCCAAGAACAAGCGCGGCGTGGGACGGCGATATTTCAAGGGCGAGGATGTCTACGGACGCAAGTTCGAGCACTCGCACCAGCAGGTGCTCACAGCGCCTGACGCCACTCCAGGTAGCCGTGGAAACCGGAAGCCTCGATCCCGGAAGTGACATAACCGACGCCCGCCCGCAGGCGTCCGCGCGCATAGCCCAACTGGATGTCCTCGACCGAGACCGGCGAAGCACTCACGGCGTGCGCGTTGTCCGGCACGACGCCGAGGCGGTTCGTATCGACGCGGCGCAGCAGCAGGTTCCATGAGTCCCCACCGGGACGCACGAGCAGCGCGCCGAACGACAGCATCCGGCCATCGTTGTCGAGCGCGTGGCCGATCCCCCGGCCGCGGTGGGTGTAACCCTGCGGGTAGACGCTGTTGCGGTATGCGCAGTCCACCTGCGGACGCTGGCGGCTGAAGCTGCAGGCGGTGTCCGCGTACTCGACATGGAAGCGGTGGCTGCCAAGGGCGCTGCCGCCCCACACCTCCGCGCCCATCAAGCCCAAAAACTTGCTCGGCAAGCCGCCCGCCTCGTCCTCGCCGATGAACTGCCCGTACACCGCCACCGGGACGGCGCGCCAAGGCGAGCGCAGCCGCAGGTCGTAGCCCGCCATCTGATTGCCGGGCTGTTCGGCCGCGGAGAGGGAATCGTCGGTATTGTCGCGCCCCGTGAGCATGTCCCAAAAGGTGCCGAGGTCGCAGTCGCGCCCCTCGCCGCAGAACTGCGCCGTGCGGCTGAGACCCACTTCCATCCAGGGCCGCGGCTTGAAGGACAATCGCGCCGCGAAGAACTTGGTATCGGGCCGCACCGCGAGCCGCCCGTCGCGAGCCGTGGACGCGCCCTCGCCTTGGGCCACGCTGGCCGAGGCGCGCCAAGGTCCGATCCAGCGCAGCCACGGGGTATCGAACGGTTCAGCCATGACCCGCTCGACCGTGAGCGAGGGCATCGGCCAGGCGTTCGACCCCAGGATCAAGCTGCCCTCCCAACCCGGACCCCACCACTGCTCACGGAGGCCAGCCATCAACGCGACATTGCCCAATCGGACCGTCCCGTAACTGCCGTCGAGCCGCAGGCTGCGGCCATCCGCCGGGTCCGCCACGCCGGTCACCTGCACCCGCCCGGACCAGCGCCCAGTCTCAGCCGTTGCCGAAAACCCGAGCTCGCCGGCCTCCCGCGGTGTGTCGCGAAAAGTCCGCAGCGGCTCCGGCTCGGCAACGGCCGCGCGCCATTCCGCCCCGCGGCCGCCTTCGGCGGCATCGGTCGCAGCCCTCAAGCGCGACAAGGCCGCGGCAAGCGGCTCCGGCAGCGCGGCGGCCGCCTCGGGCGTCACCGCCCGCACGGACCTCGCGACTTCCGGCCACGCCATCGGCCAGGCCAAGACGGGGGCCGCCAGCACCCCCTCGTCGGCCAATAGCTGGATATCGTGCCGCAGGCCGGCATCCCCGGGAGCAAGCCAAGGCTCGGCGCGAGCCGGCGGCGCGAGGCTCGTCAGGACGGAAAGAGCCAAAAGTGAGAGAAATCGCACGATGGGCAGGATTGTAGGGGGTTTTGCGGTTGACGCCCCCGGCATCCTGCCAGTATCCTTGCGCAGCATTTTTCTCCTATCCGGAGTCGACGAGCCTATGAACAAGAATTCCCGTTTGGCCACGATCGCGGCGCTGGTCGCGACCGTCCACATGGCCGCCGCGCCTATCATCGCGCAGGCCGCCGCCCCGCAGGGCGTCGCCGGCCTCACCGAGAGCCAGGTGCAGCAGGTCATCGCCAACCTCAACGCCAAGCTCAACGAGCTCGGTGTGCAGGGCCGGGTGACCGGTGCAACCCGTGAGGGCACGAACACCATCTTCCAGTTGCAGCCGAACGCCGGCGTCTCGGTGGAGACCCTGCAGCAGCAGCTGGTCGCCGCTCAGAACTCCATCTCCGCCGCCACTGTCTCAGCCACCCCGATCAACGCGATCGTCGTCTCGGACGCGGTGCTGACGGGCTGGGCCGCCGGCTTCGGCGTCGCGGGTGTCGCCGCGGCCTCGCTGCTGCCGGCCGTTCTGGCACTGGGTCTGCTCGGCGTAGGCATCGCCGGCATCGGTGGTGATGCCTCGCCGCCGGCTCCGCCGCCGCCGCCGCCGCCGCCCCCGCCGCCCCCGCCGCCGCCGCCGCCGCCGCCGACCACCACAACGACGGAAGCGACGACCACGACCACGACGACGACGACCGGAACCTGATCCCAGTCAGCGGTCGGTCAAAAGACGCTCGGGTGACGAAAGTCCCCGGGCGTTTTCATTTCCAGCGGCGTTCCAGCACCATTGGCGAAACGCCGGGGATGACGGTCGCCTCGATGCGGCGCAGGCCACCGTCGGCACCGAACTCGGCGACCTGGGTCGCCGAGACCTTCCGACCCCCCACTTCGCCGCGGCATTCCACACGCCAGCCCTGCTGCGTCGCCGAGAGCCGCCAGTCACGGCGCGGGGCGCAGCGCAGGCGCACGGTCGGGCTGCCGTCCCGGGCGAACCAGCGTTCCTCGCCCTCGATACCGGATTGCAGCAGTCCCAGGGCACCCGGCAGGCCCTCGACGCGATATACCGCGCGACCGTCCCAGTACACCCGCAGACCCTCGGGGTTGGCGAAGATCACCCGGTCGCCGCCGGGCGTGGCCGGGTAGACCGTGAACGCCATGCCCGCAAAGCGCAGGTCCCAGGCATAGGGCGCTGCGGCAGCGAGCCGCTCGTCGGTCTGCGGCAGGGTGCGGCGGACGGTCTCCAACTGTCGGACATTCACCGCCGCGCATCCCGCAAGCATCAGCACCGCGCCGATCGCCAGCGCCGCGGCGCGCAAGGGCGCTTTATGATTTCGCAGGCTCATTCGGGGATCACCCGGTCCGCGTTGCGCCGCAGTCGGTCTGCCATGGTGTCACGCATGTTCTCCCAGAGGCTCCCCGGCCAATTGTCGAGCATGCGGCCGCCGTCGCGGTTGATGGGTCGGATGATGGTGCGATAGGCGCCACGCGTGTTCTTGGTCGAGTAGAGGTCGAAGGGGATGCGGAAGATGAGACCCTTGTCGAAACTGCCCTCACCGAAAACCTCGAACGGGACATCCGTCAGCGTCGCGAACGCCCCCACCGACCAGCCGTTGGCGAAGCGCTTCTGGATCTCGAGGGTCGACCCGAAATCCTTGGCGAGATAGCGCCCCGTGTGCACGGCCACATCGAAGTCGTACCAAGGCGTCGCCCAATAGAGGCTTACGTGGCCGGTGAGGGTCTTGTAGTCGCGCAGCCCGAAGCGCTTGTCGAACTCGCGTTGCTGCACCGCGTTGAGGTTGACGCCGACGGCGAAGGGTCGATCGAAGGGGCGCCACAAGACCTCACCGCCGACGCCCGAGTACATCTCCTCGAGGATGCCGGCGTACGCTTGGTAGTACACATCGCGCGCAAGATTGCCCCGCTTCACCAGCGCGAGATTGTCGATGCCGCTCTTGCCCTGCTGCAGATACTGGATCTGATCGGTCCGGACCGGGGGCAACGCCGAACCGCCTGGCCGCTTGATGCGGTCGAACTGGCTGGTGATGTTCTGCACCCATCGCCCGCTCAAGGACCAACCGCTGCCGAAATCGACCGTGCCGCGGAACGAGGCTGACAACTGGTAGAGCAGCGGGAAATCCGGATCAAAGAGGTAGGTTCGCAGATCGAGTCCGACATCCAGGCTGCCGTTGGGGTACTTGTAACCCCGTCGCTCATCCGGCCCATCGATCAGCTGCGGCGGCAACAACTCAATCTGGCCCGGGGGCTGCAGCAGGGCCGCAGACTCGACATTCGGCCGGCGATACTTGACGGTATGCGTGGGCAGCCCCAGCGACTCGCCCGTGACGCTGACCTCGGTGACCCTCGTCGGCGCGTAGAGGTCCGCCAAAGCCAGAAGTCGCCGGATCGCATCCGCCTCGACCTGGTAGGCGGAATTTCCATAGCGTAGTTGCAGCTTTCCCTCGGGGGATTCCTTGTACTCGTACAGCAGGAGACCAGAAGCCTCCGCGTCACGCGTCATGCGCGGCCACCAACCTACGCCGCGCTCGAGCTCCGCCGGCGGCGCTGTCGCCACCCGCTCCGCGCCGAAGCCATTCGGTGCCTTGCGGGGCGATGCTTGGCGGGTGTCCAGCGAGGCGCTGATCTTGAGCGCGAGCTGGTTGCCCTGCTGCCAACTCGCGCCGAGACGAACGCCGGGCGTCGCCTCCCACTCAAGACCGAAACTGACGGGCTTGGCGTCGGGAATCGTGTTCAAAGCCCTCTCGCGGGCGTAACTGTCGCTGTTGTATGCAGCGAGAAGATCAATGCGCCAGCGCGGGATGCTGTAGCGGATGCCGCCGAACGCGCCGATACGCGGCCCGCGGAACCAGGTGCTGGTGGTGAACTGCCCGCCGAGCGTCGAGGCCGGAGTACGGACTGCGAAGCGGTCGTCGATCGAGATCAGCGGATTGCGCGCGACATCGCGCTCGGCAAGCCGCCCCCAACCGATTCCCGCCGTAAGATCGAGATTAGGACCAACTCGCTTGGACGCGACGAGGTACTCGGCGCCCCACTGACCGGTGCCCAACAGATCGCGGATGCCGACCGCGACCTGCGGCAGATACTCGGACTCTTCCAGCAGCTTGAACTTGACCTCGAAGCTGCGATCGCGGTTGTCATCGCAGCCATACAGCGGGCCGGTACCGAATTCGCACTTCGTCCCTGGCACGGGGGAAAGCTTGCGGGCATTGTTGATCGAGTACCGGAATGTCGCTTCCACCCTCGGCAAGACCTGGTAGCCGACGGCATAGATATCCGCGACATCCTTGCGCGAATAGGTGGTCGTAAGCGTGCCTTCGTCGCCCATCCGCGCGCTCGGAATGTCGAGGATGCCGCCGACGCCGAAATCGTTGACCAGCAGACCCTCAGCCTGCGCCGCCGCCACCCGCGGCAACACCAGCACGGGCAGCAACAACAACCACGACAGGCGGCACGACATGCCCTTCACTTGATCTCGCCCCGACCCGCGCGCACCGCCGCGAGCAGGCCTCGCAGCGAGGATGAGGCCACCACGCCCGGATCGCGCAACTGACCCAGCACCTCAGTCGCGATCGCCTTACCGAGTTCGACACCGAACTGGTCGAAGGCGTTGATGCCCCAGAGCGTGCTCTGGACATAGACCTTGTGCTCGTAGAGCGCAACGAGCGCGCCCAAGGTAGAGGGTTCGAGCCTCGGCAGCAACACGAGCGTCTGCGGCCGGCTGCCCTCATGGACCTGATGGGCGGTCACGCCCTCACCGCTGCGGCCATGCAGGAAGGCCTCGGACTGAGCCAAGGCATTGGCGAGCGCAAGTTCCTGCAGGTACTCGCGGCCGCAAGACGAGCGCAGCGTCAGGACAAGGTCCAGCGCGGCGCGCGGCCGGCCCTGATGCAGCATCTGGAAGAACGAATGCTGGGCCTCGTTGCCGGGTTCGCCCCAGACCACAGGCGCCGTGCCGTGTTGCACCGGCTCACCTTCCCGGGTCACCCGCTTGCCGTTGCTTTCCATCTCCAACTGCTGCAGGAAAGCCGGGAAGCGCGCGAGACGCGAGTCGTAGGGCAGCACCGCGAGGGTCGGCAGCCGCTCGAGGTCGATGTTCCACACCCCGATGAGCCCCATGAGCACCGGCAGGTTGCGCGACCACGGTGCCTCACGAAAATGCCGGTCCATCACATGGGCACCCGCGAGCAGCGCCTCGAAGTTGCGCGCGCCGATGGCGATCGCAAGCGAGAGCCCGATCGACGACCACATCGAGCAACGCCCGCCCACCCAGTCCCACATGCGGAAGCGCCGGTCGGGCGCGATGCCAAAGGCGTCCATCGCCGGGGCGTTCACCGACACGGCCGCGAAATGGTCCGGCACCGCCGCTTCGCCGAGCGCGGACGCGATCCACTCACGCGCGACACGCGCGTTGGCGAGCGTCTCCTGGGTGCTGAAGGTCTTGGAGCAGATGACGAACAGCGTATGGCGCGGGTCGCACTCCGCCAACAGGTCTACGAGCACGCAGCCATCGACATTCGCGGCGAAGCGCACGGCAGGCACAGGCTGACCCGCCGACGCGCCGATGTGGTGCCGCAGCGCCGGCACCGCCATCGCCGGGCCGAGATCAGACCCGCCGATGCCGAGGTTGATCACCGTCCGGTAGCGGCCGCCCCCGCGCACGGACTCGGCGAACGCGAGCATGCGCGAACGCTCCGCAAGGACCTCCGCCTCGATGGCCGCGCCGCCGATCGCGGCTCCCTCGGGCTGGCGCAGCGCCACATGCAGGGCCGCACGGCCCTCGGTCGTATTGACGACCTCACCGCGGAACATCGCCTCGATGGACTCACGCAGGCCCGAAGCATCCGCGAGTTCGCAGAGCGCCGCGAGCGCCTCAGCATCGAGGCGCTGCCGCGACCAGTCGAGCAGCAGCCCCGCCGCCTCCGCCGAGCAATGCTCGAAACGCGCAGGGTCGCGCTCGAAGAGCGACGCGATGGGTGTAGCCGCGAGCCGCGCATGCTGCCGCCCGAGCGCGGCCCAGGCGGCCGCCTGCCGGGCTGTTTCAGGCATGGTGAGCGTAGAACCCGGCGATGCAGTCGACGACATACTGCAACTGCTCGCGCGAGAGTTCCGGGAAGATCGGCAGCGCCAGCGTCTCGGCCGCCGCACGCTCGGATTCGGGGAAGGCGCCGGCGGCATAGCCCAAGTGCGCGAAGCACTCCTGACGATGCAGCGGCACGGGGTAGTAGATCTCGCTGCCCACGCCGCACTCGCCCAGATGCTTCTTGAGCGCATCGCGCTGTGGCGCGCGGATGATGAACTGGTTGTAGATGTGCCGCGCGCCGGGCAACGCTGGCGGCAGCGTGACCTTACCCCTGAGCCCGGCTTTCTCGAAGGCACCGAAATAGAAACAGGCATTCTCCTGCCGCGCCCGCGACCAGTCGTCGAGGTGGCGGAGCTTGATGACGAGCACCGCCGCCTGCAGCTCGTCGATGCGGAAGTTGCCGCCGATGATCTGGTGGTAGTACTTGGGCTCCATGCCATGCACGCGCACCATGGCGAGCTTCGCGGCAAGCGCAGCGTCGTTGGTGACGCACATCCCCGCATCACCGAAGGCGCCCAGGTTCTTGGTCGGGAAGAACGACAGGCAGCCGATATCGCCGATGCTGCAGGCACGGCGGCCCTCGCCGTCCGCCGAGCCGATGGCCTGGGCGGCATCCTCGATGACCCGCAGCCCGAACTCGCGCGCGAGCGCCATGAGCGGCGTCATCTCCGCCATCTGGCCGTAGAGATGCACGGGCATCAGCGCGCGCACCACCGTGCCGGTGGCGCGGTGAACGAGACGCCCGTCCCGGCGTTCGCAGTCTTCGCGCAGCAGACGCTCGACGCCCGCGGGCGAGATGTTGAAGGTAGCGGGGTCGATATCGACGAACAGCGACCGGGCGCCCGCACGCGCGATGGTGCCGGCAGTCGCGAAAAAGGTGTAGGGCGAGGTGACGACCGCATCGCCCGGCCCGATGTCGAGCGCCATGAGCGCCGCGAGCAGCGCGTCCGTGCCGGAGGACACGCCGATGCCGTGGGTGCAGCCGCTGTAGGCGGCGACCGCGGCCTCGAGCTCCTTGACTGCGGGCCCCAAGATGAAGCCCTGCGAGTCGCAGACCCGCTCGATGGCGGCATCGATCTCGGACTTGAGGGCCCGATACTGGGGCTTGAGGTCGAGCAGCGGCACCTGCATCGCAGGCGAGGGACGGAGCGCAGTCATCCGCGGATTATAGGCTTCCGGGGCCGCGGAAGTAGCCTCGATACCACGCAACGAAGCGCCGCACCCCCTCCTCGATGGGGGTGGCGGGCCGATAGCCCACCGCGCGTTCGAGGTCCGAACAATCGGCGAGCGTGTCCGGCACATCCCCCGGCTGCAGCGGCAGCAGGTTCATGCGCGCCTTCACGCCCAGGTTCTCCTCGAGAAGCTGGATGAAGCGCAAGAGCTCGACCGGGGACTGGTTGCCGATGTTGTAGACCCGCCAGGGCGCGCGGCTGGCCGCCGGGTCCGGCGCCCCGCTGTCCCAGGCGGGGTCGGGCGTCGCCACATGGTCGCAGGCCCGCACCACGCCCTCGGCCACATCGTCCACATAGGTGAAGTCGCGCTTGTGGTGGCCGCCGTTGAAGACATCGATCGGTTCGCCGGCGAGCATCTTTTGCGTGAAGAGGATCGGGCTCATGTCCGGACGACCCCAGGGGCCGTACACCGTGAAGAAGCGCAGCACCGTGACCGGCAAGCCGAAGAGCGCCGCATAGTTGTGAGACAACAGTTCGCCCGCGCGCTTGGTCGAGGCGTAGATGGACAGCGGATGGTCGGCGCCATGATGCGGCGAGAACGGCATGCGGGTGTTCATGCCGTACACCGAGCTCGTCGAGGCGAAGACCAGATGCCCGACGCCATTGTGGCGACAGCCCTCCAGCACATTCAGCGTGCCCGTGACATTACTGTCGAGGTAGACCTGCGGATGGCTCAATGAATACCGCACCCCTGCCTGCGCGCCGAGGTGCACCACGCGCTCGAAACGCTCCGCGTCGAACAGCGCCCGCATGCCCTGGCCATCGGCGAGGTCGAGGCGGACGAAACGGAACCCGGGCCGGCCCTCCAGCCGCGCGAGGCGGGCCTGCTTGAGCGCGACATCGTAGTAGTCGTTGAGGTTGTCGAGGCCGACGACCTCATGGCCCTCGGCGAGCAGCCGCTCGGCCACATGCAGGCCGATGAACCCCGCAGCGCCCGTGACCAGCATCTTCACGCCGCCGGCGCGTCCCGGAAAAGACATCGACCGCCGCTCGCCTTGGCGATCTTGTCGAGAAGCTGCTCGTGGGCGGCGAGCTCTGCGGCCGAGGGCTCGATGATCGGCAGTTCGCCCACCGGCCGAGCCGTGCGCGCCGCCGGGGCCGCGGCGCCCGCCGCACCGCCGCCGCGCCGCGGCCGGGACTCACCGAGTTCGAGCGCGCTCTGGCCGCCCGTCATGGCAAGGTAGACCTCGGCCAGGATGCGGGCGTCGAGCAGCGCGCCGTGCAGGTCACGGCTGGAGTTGTCGACGCCGTAGCGCTTGCAGAGCGCGTCGAGGTTGTTGCGCTGGCCGGGGTGCAGCTCGCGCGCGAGCGCGAGGGTATCGAGCACGCGGCAAAGATTGCTGAGCGGCGGATGCTCGCCCGGCAGGCGCGCGATCTCGGCGTTCAGGAAGCCGACATCGAAGGGGGCGTTATGGATCACGAGCTCGGCGCCCGCGACGAAGTCCATGAACTCCGCGGCCACCTCGGCGAAGCGCGGCTCGCGCGCGAGGCGCTCACGGCTGAGGCCGTGCACGCCGAAGGCGCCGGGATCGATGTCGCGCTCGGGGTTCAGGTAGCGATGGAAATGCCGCCCGGTGAGCTTGCGGTGGACGATCTCGACGCAGCCGATCTCGATGACGCGATGGCCCGCGGAGAGTTCGAGGCCGGAGGTCTCGGTGTCGAGGATGATCTGGCGCATGGCGCCATGTTAACGCAGCGGGCCTAGCCCAGCATCGCGTCGATGGCGGCGTTGGCAAGCGCATCGACACGCTCGTTGCCCGGGACGCCGGAGTGTCCCTTGACCCACTTCCACTCGATGTCATGGCGCGCGGCCGCCGCATCGAGCTGCTCCCAGAGGTCCTGGTTCTTGACGGGCTTGCGGTCCGCGGTGCGCCAGCCACGCGCTTTCCAGTTGGGCAGCCACTCGGTGATGCCGCGGCGCACATACTCCGAGTCGGTGTGCACCCGCGCCGCGACGCTGCGCTTGAGCGCCTCCAGCGCACGGATCACCGCCGTGAGCTCCATGCGGTTGTTGGTGGTCAGCGCCTCCGCGCCGGAGAGCTCGCGCAGGTGCTCGCCGTATTCGAGCGTCGCCGCCCAACCGCCCGGGCCCGGGTTGCCGCGGCAGGCGCCGTCGGTATAGATCTCGACCCGCGAGGACGACACGGTCAGGGCTTGCTGCGGTTGGCCGATGACGGCTCGCCGATGCCGCCGAGCACAGCACGCCGCCGCTCGCGGAAGCGCGGACGCATCGGCGTCAGCGCATGCAGCCGCTTGCGGGCCTTGAGCAGATACGCCCCCGCCGGCCAAGGGTAGACCCAGCCGCGGCGCATCCGACAACCGGCGGCGGGCGGCGCGCCCCAAGGCAGCTCGTAGAGGTAATGGCGCGTCTCACCGAGGTCGTAGCCGAGCAGGCGCAGCCAGTCGCGCAGCCGGCGCTCCGAGAGCAACCGACGCAAGCCCGGCGGATACCCCGCGCGTTGCGCGGCGGCGCGCATCCCCCAAGGGCTCCAGGGCGCAAAACCGAGCACCAGCAGCTTGCCGTCGCCCGCAAGAACGCGGTCGACCTCGCGCAAGAGCCCGTACGGATCGGTCTCGAACTCGAGCGTATGCGGCAACAGCACGCAGTCGATCGCGTCGCTCAAGACCGGCAGAGCGCCGAGACGGCTCACCATGTCGATGCCCGCACCCGGCGCTGCGCCGACCAACGCCTGCGAGCGCGTGCGCGCACCGGCGAGCAGCGCGCGACCCTCGCCCCAAGCGCCGACCTGCAGCATCTCCCAACCGAAACAGTCCTCGAGGGACTCGGCGACGAGCGATGCTTCGCCGCCGAGCAGGGCGCGGCCGCGAGGGGTCGCGAGCCACTGCGAAAGAGACTGTGAAACGGGTCCGATCACTATGCAGAAAACAATAGCAATTTTCGGCACTTGTCGGTTAAATACCGCGCCATGCGGAACCCCCTGATCCTCGCCGCCGTCTCGCTGTTGCTCAGCGCCTGCGCCTCGGTCGGCGGCCCCTCCTCGGCCTCGCGCGACCTCGAGCCCGCGCGCCCCGCCCCGCCCGGCCCGCCCAAGGAAGTCACCGACACGCTGCGCGCCCCGCCGACCTACCCCGGCGCCACCGGCCAGCAGCCCGCGCGGGCGTCGCAGACCACCGCCAAGCCCCCGACACCGCGGCCCGCCGCCGGCGGCAACCCCTACACCGACCTCATGGACCGCATCCGTGCGGGCTTCCAGATCGAGCACGACGAGCGCAGCGCGATCGACAACCAAGCGCTCTTCTACCAGCGCAACCCCGCCTACCTCGACCGCGTGTTCGGGCGCGCCGCGCTCTACATGCACTACATCGTCGAGGAGGTCGACAAGCGCGGCATGCCGATGGAACTCGCGCTGCTGCCGGTCATCGAGAGCGCCTTCGAGCCTTTCGCCTACTCGAGCGCGCGCGCCTCGGGACTCTGGCAGTTCATCCCCGGCACCGGCAACCGCTTCGGCCTGCCGCAGAACTGGTGGTACGACGGGCGGCGCGATGTGGTCGAGTCGACGCGCGCCGCGCTCGACTACCTGCAGTACCTGCACGATGAGTTCCAGGGCGACTGGCTGCTCGCCATCGCGGGCTACAACTGCGGCGAAGGCTGCGTTGCGCGCGCCGTGCGCAACAACCTCGCGGCCGGCAAGCCGGTGACCTTCTGGGACCTGCGCCTGCCCGCCGAGACGCGCGCCTATGTGCCGAAGCTCCTCGCGATGAAGCGCGTGGTGGCCGAGCCCGTGGCGCTCGGGCTCGAGTTCAGCCCGATCCCGAACGAGCCGTATTTCACCCGCGTCGAGATCGACAACCAGATCGACCTCAAGCTCGCCGCCGAGCTCGCCGGGCTCACGCCTGACGAGCTGTTCGAGCTCAACCCCGCGTATCACCGCTGGGCGACGCCGCCGCAGGGCCCGCACTCGCTGCTGCTGCCCATCGACTCCGCAGAGCTCTTCCGCCAGAACCTCGCGCAGTTCACGCCCGACGAACTGATGCGCGTGACACACCACATCGTGGCCCCGGGCGACACCATCAACTCGTTGGCGACCCGTTACGGCACCACCGCCATGACGCTGCGGATGCTGAACGGCCTCGACGGCGGACCGCTGGTGCCGGGCGCCGACCTGCGCGTGCCGAACGGCAGCACGGAGCTGCCCGCCAAGGTGCTGCGCGCCGCCGCCCGCGTCGATGGACCTGCGCCCACGGCGCGCACCGCATCCACGGCGTCGGCGACGCAGGGGTCGTCGCGCCGTGCCCGTCCGCAGGTGCATGTGGTGCGCCGCGGCGAATCCTACTGGAGCATCGCGCAGCGCCACGACCTCGATGTGCGCACGCTCATGCGCATGAACGGCAAGCGCCCCGGCGAGACCATCGTCCCGGGCGAGCGGCTCGTGGTCTCGAAGAGCAGCGGCGGCAGCACGCGCTCGACGCCGCGCTCAGGCCGCGGCAACCCCGTCGAGAGCGGCAGCGTGCAGCGCGTCACCCACACCGTACGCAGCGGCGACACGCTCTCCGGCATCGCGCGCCGCTACGGCGTCACCGCCGGCCAGATCGCCGCCTGGAACGACATCAAGGTCGACGGCGTGCTGCGCCCCGGCCAGAAACTCGCCATCCGCACCCGACGGAGCTGACATATGAGTTCATCCCGAGGGGGATTCCTGACCGGCAAACGCGCGCTGATCGTCGGCGTCGCCACTGAACGCTCCATCGCCTGGGGCATCGCCGAGGCGATGCACCGCGAGGGCGCAGAGATCGCCTTCACCTACGCCAGCGACAAGCTCAAGGAACGCGTCGAACCGCTCGCGGCCTCGATCGGCTCGGACATCGTGCTGCCTCTCGATGTCACCTCGGATGCGCAGTTGGACGCCGCCTTCGCGGCGCTGGCGCAGCGCTGGGATTCGCTCGACATCGTCGTGCATGCGGTCGCGTTCGCGCCGCGTGAGGCGCTGGCTGGCAGTTTCACCGCGAGCACCAGCCGCGAGGCCTTCGCCATCGCGCATGATGTCTCGAGTTACAGCCTCACCGCCCTCGCCCGCGGCGCCGCACCGCTGATGAAAGGCCGCGCGGGGTCCATCCTCACGCTCTCCTACCTCGGCGCGGTGCGCGCCATCCCGAGCTACAACGTGATGGGGCTCGCCAAGGCGAGCCTGGAGGCGAATGTGCGTTTCCTGGCGGCCGACCTCGGGCCGCAGGGCATCCGCGTGAACGGGATCTCGGCGGGGCCCATCAAGACCCTGGCCGCGGCCGGCATCGGGGGCTTTCGCAAGATGCTCTCGCGGGTGGCGGAGGTGGCGCCGCTGCGGCGCAACGTGACCCAGCAGGATGTGGGCAACGCGGCTGCGTTCCTATGCTCGGACCTCGCGGCCGGCATCACGGGCGAGATCCTCTATGTCGACGGGGGCTTCAGCCACGTCGGCATGAGCTTCCCCGAGGACGGGGCCGGGGAGTAAGCCGCGCGGGCCTGTCGGCCCGGGGCCTTACTGGAACGCCCGGGCGTTCTTCTCGACCTTGGCGCTGCGGCGCAGCTCCTCGATGTACGCCCCGATGGTGCCTTGCGCCTGCTGGTTGACCAGCTGCTGCGCCCGGATGCTGCGAGCCGCGGCATCGCCCGCAGAAGGCACGGAGCGGACCTGCGAGAGGCTCACGAGGGCGTAGCCGCCTTCGGGCAGAGCCACGGCACGGGTGACCGGACGGCCGCCCACGGGCCGCGGGAAGGCGAACAACGCCTCGCGCACCGCCGCCGGCACCGCCGGGTCACGGCGATCGACAAAACGGGCGGCATCGGCCGACACCCCGAGGCTCTTGGCTACGGTATCGAAGGCTGCTGCGCCGTCCACGCGGGCCGCTGCGGCCTCGGCCGCCGACCGAGCAGCGGCGATGGCGTTCTCACGCTGCACGGCCGCCACGGCCTTCTCCCGCACGCTGGCGAGCGGCGGGATGGCCGCCTTGGTATGGCTGCGGACCTTGACGATGATGAACCGGTCGTCGCCGAGACCCACCGGCTCGCTGATGCGGCGCTGGCCGAGCACCCGATCGCCGAAGACGGCGGCCTCGAGCTCCGGGCTCGCGCCGAGCGGCTCCCCACCCGCGCCACGCCGGAAGTCCTTGACCTCGCCGAGGGTGAGGCCCAGGTCCTTGGCGATCGCCGCAAGGTCGGCGCCCTGCTGCTCGCCGCGGCGCTGCGCCTGCTCCTGGATATCCCCGAAACGGTCGGCCGCGCGCTCACGACGCAGTTCCTGCTCAAGTTCGCCGCGCACCTCCGCGAAGGCGCGGGTACCGCCCGCCGCGATGGCATCAAGGCGGATCACATGGAAGCCGAAGTCGGTCTTGACCGGGCCGCGGGTCTCGCCCTGCGCCATGGTGAACACGGCGTCGGCGAACGGCTTCACGAAAGCGCCGCGCTCCGAGAGCCCGAGGTCGCCGCCCGCCTCGGCGGAACCCGTGTCCTGCGAGAGAGACTTGGCGAGCGTGGCGAAGTCCTCGCCCGCCTTGAGGCGCGCAAGGGCGGCGTTCGCTTCCTGCTCGGTCTTGAGGAGTATGTGGCGCGCCTGACGGCGCTCCGGCGCGATGAAGCGGTCCTTGTTCTCGGCGTAGAAGCCCTGCAGGTCGTCCTCGGTGACCGTCACCGCCGCCTCGAGGGCCGCGAGCGAGCCTTCCGCGTAGTCGAAGGCGACCGACTCCGGCGTCTCGAACTGCTTGCCGTTCTTCACGTACCAGGCAGTGAGGGCGGCCTCATCGGGCGCCGCGCCGCGGTAACGCTCGAGCGGCAGCACCGCGATGCGCAGCTCACGCTGCTCGTCCTCGATGGCGAGGCGGCGACCGATCTCGGTAGGCGTCATGAACTCCGAGAGCCCGAGCCCGCGCTCGAGCTCCGCGTTCTGCAGGCCCGAGCGGATGTCGTTGCGGAACTGGTCCGCGCTGATGCCGACCTGCGCCAGCCGCGCGAGCGCCAGCGTCTCGCTGTACTTGCCGTCGACCTGGAAGGCCGGCTCGCCCTCGATCTCCTGCCGAACGCGCTCCGCGCTCACCCGATAGCCCGCCTCCCGGCTGCGCTCGCTGACCAACTGCGCGCGGATGAGGCGCTCCAGCACCCCGTCCTGCAGCTCGGCACGCTGCGTCTCCGGGATGTCCGTGCCGAACTGCTGCTGCCAACGCGACTGCTCGTTGCGCCAGGCGTCGTTGGCCTGCGCGAGCTCGATGCGCTGCCCGTTCACCTTGGCCGCCCAAGTCTGGTTGCCCAGGAAGTCCATGCTGACCATGCCCGTGGCACCCCAGAACGCGAAGATGAGCGCGAGGGGGGCCAGGATGAGCCAGGGCAGGATCTTCCGGCCCTTCAGGGAATCGCCGATTTTCTGAAGCATGGGAGGCTTGGGAGGGATGGAAAGGGGCGCGGATTATAGCCCATCGCGAAGCCGGAAAGCCCTGCCGGAGGTGGACGGGCAGCAACCGGGCAGGATAATCTCTCGGCTGTTACCAGAGATTATCTGTCGACGAGGATCTGATAATGCCCAGATTATCCACTGAAGCCCTGAAAGCCCGTATCGCGGCGCTGCAAAAACAGCTCGCCGCTGTTGAGAACAGCAAGGCGCCGGCGGTCCGCAAGGTGCGGGCGTTGATGAAAAAGCTCGGGGTGACGATGGCCGATCTTGCGGAAACGCCGACGGCGAAGGCGGTCAAGAGGGACTCGCGTCGCGGACGGCCGAGAAAAGCCGATGCAGCGCCGAGAAAACCCGCCACGAAAATCCCGGTGAAATACCGGGACGCCAACGGCAACGCATGGACAGGGCGCGGCAAGTCGCCAACGTGGATCCTCGAGGCGGAGAGGACTGGGAAAAGCAGGGAGGAATTTCGCGTCCCGCAGTGAGGGCTCCGCGACGTCTCAGGAAGAGGCCTCTCCCATCACCTGCCGGATGACCTGGCAGGTCTTGTCGATTTCGTCGTCGGTCAAGGTCGGGTGCACGAGGAACATCAACGCGGTCTCACCGAGTTCCTTCGCGACCGGTAGGCGTTCCTTCGGGCGCCACGGGGTACCGTCGAAGGCCTTTTCCAAGTAGACCTCTGAACAGGAGCCCTGATAACAGGGCACTCCTGCAGCGTTGATCGCCTCGATGATCCGGTCCCGCGTCCATGCATCGCGGAGCCGCTCGGGGCGCACGAAGACATAGTGCTTGTAGTGCGCGTGCACGCAGCCGGTAAACCGGGTGCAATCCCCCGAACAGGACGCGCAGCGGAGCGCCGGGACGCGCAGCGCCGAGAACTCACGGCAGACAGCCGCGATACGCTCCGCGTTCCGGGTGCGCACCGCCGTCCAATCCCGCATGCGGCGCAGCTGGATCCGGCCGATCACAGCCTGCATCTCGATCATGCGCCAGTTCGTGCCGAAGCTCTCGTGCAACCATCGGAAGCCCGGTGGATGTTGGCGTTCGTAAACCGCCTCGTAGCTCTTGCCGTGGTCCTTATAGGCCCACATGCGACGCCAGAGCGACTCGTCATCCGTCGTGACCATGCCGCCCTCGCCGCCGGTGGTCATGATCTTGTCTTGGCAGAAACTCCAGGCGCTTATGTGCCCGATGCTGCCGACGCTGCGCCCCTTGTAGCGCGCCCCGTGCGCCTGCGCGCAGTCCTCGATCACGAACAGGCCCCGCTCCTTGGCGAGTGACATGATAGGGTCCATGTCGCAAGGCAAGCCGGCAAGGTGGACGCAGATCACCGCCTTGGTGCATGGCGTGAGCACCGCCGCGACGGTGTCCGCGGTAATGTTCTGGCTGTTGCGATCGACATCAGCGAACACGGGCGTCGCGCCCGCTGTCACGATGCAGGAGGCCGAGGCGAGGAAAGTGCGTGAGGTGACGATGACCTCGTCACCCGGCCCTATCCCGAGCGCCTTCAGCGCGACGTCAAGCGCGACCGTACCATTAGCGAGCGCAACCGCATAACGCGTGCCCGCGTAGGCCGCGAACTCCTTCTCGAACTCGCAGCACTCAGTGCCGGTCCAGTAATTGACCTTATTGGACAGCAGCACCTGGCGGACAGCCTCGACCTCCTCGTCCGAGAAAGCCGGCCATGGCGCGAATGGGGTGTTGAGCATCTAGTCAGCCCTCATTGATCTGTCGGGCCGGCACGCCGACCACGGTCGCTCCGTTCACCACGGCGGCCACTACGGCAGCGCCGCCGCCCACCACCGAGTCCGCGCCGATCGTCAAGGTCTGCCTGACCGAGCAACCGATGCCAAGCCATGCGCACTCGCCCACCGATACACAACCGGCGACGTTCGCTCCCGGGCACACATGCACACCATCGCCGAGCGCGCAGTCGTGGTCAACTGTCGCCCCGGTGTTGACGATGACCGCCGCGCCGATCGACGAGCCGGGCTGGACCACGGCGCCGGCCAACACGACCGTGCCAGGACCGATTCGCACATCGCGCGCGACATAGCCGCGTGGATGGATGAGCGTCGCCACCGTGGCGCCCGCAGCCATCAGCTCACGGGTCTTCGCGAGCCGGGTGCGGTTGTGGCCGATCGCGACCACCACCGCAGTGAACCCGTCGAGCGATGCCCGCAAGTCGTCGGATCCGCCCGCGAGGGTCCGGCCGGCCACGGAACGGGGGGCATTCGCTCCATCGTCGAAGAAGATGAGATCGTCCCAACCGGACTCGAGCGCAGTGTCCGCCACGACCTTGCCATGCCCACCCGCGCCCAGGATGGCGAGCCGTCGGCTCATCGTGTCCCCGTGAAGCGCGGCATGGTGGCTTCGCCTCTCGCGCTGATGCCCTCGCGGACAAAGACCTTGCGCACCGTCATAAGCAGGATCCTCAGGTCCAACCAGAAAGACCGATGGTCGACATACCAGACATCGAGCTCGAACTTCTGCTCCCAGGTCAGCGCATTGCGTCCGTTGACCTGCGCCCAACCGGTGATGCCGGGTCGCACATCGTGCCGACGCGCCTGCTCGGACGAGTACAGCGGCAGATACTCTACCAACAACGGCCTCGGCCCGACGAGGCTCATGTCCCCTTTCAGGACGTTCCATAGGGAGGGCAATTCGTCCAGGCTCGTCGCCCGCAGCCATCGTCCGAAGGGCGTCAGCCGCGATGCATCGGGCAGCAGTCCACCCGACGCATCCCGCTCGTCGGTCATGGTGCGGAACTTGGCGAGCTTGAACAGCCGTCCGTGGCGGCCGGGCCGCACCTGACGGAAGAGCACCGGGGTCCCGAGCGCCACGCGGACCCGACACGCTAGGAGGGCCAGCGGCAGCGCCAGGAACAGCAGCGCCGTCGCGGCGACGATGACATCCAATGCCCGTTTCATCTCGCCGCTCCCGTCACCCAATCCACCCATCGATCCGCGGAGTCGTCACGGCTGAACTCCGTTTCCGCGCAGCGGCGTGCGCGGGGACCCATCACCTTCAGGCTCTCGCGGTCGTCGGCGGCGCGCTCCAAGGCGGCGGCGAAGGCCTCGGGATCGTCCGGGGGCACGACGAACCCGCAAGCGTTGCGCTCGATGACGCCCGCCAGCCAGCCGGGATAGTTGACGAGGATCGGCAACCCCGCCGAGAGGTAGTCGAAGAACTTGTTCGGGGAGGTCCCGTCGTAGAAAGCCGGGATGTTGTCCAGGATCTGCAGCCCGACATCGGTGGACGCCATCAGGTCCGCGAGGCGGCCCTTTTTCACGGGGTCATGGAACACGACGTTGTCGAGCCCTTCCTCGAGCGCCCGCTTCTGAAGGGCCGGTTTCAGCTTGCCCTGACCCACCAGCAGCACCTTGATGTCCGTACGGCCCTTCTTCTTAAGCACGGCTGCCGCATCCAACACCGCATCCAAGCCGTTCGCAATACCGTGCGTACCCGCGAACACGGCGAGCAGATCCCCTGAACCCACGCCCTCGGGCCGCCACGGGGCACGGTCACCGCCGAAGAAACGCAGGTCGCAGCCGTTCGGCACCATCGCGATGCGCTCCCGGCCGACGCCACGACGCGCGATGCCTTCGACGATGCCCGGCGACAGGCCGATGAGCCGCGTCGCTGAGCGGTAGCTCACCCACTCGAGGACACCCATCGCCCAAAGCACCAAGGGGTTGCGGATCACGCCCATGGCGCGCGGCAACTCGGGCCAGAGGTCGCGCACCTCGAAGACGAACGGCTTGCGCCGCAGCCAGCGCGCGAAGATCCCGGGGATTCCGGCGGTCAACGGCGTGGTGGTAGCGAACACGACATCGCAGGGTTCGCGAAGGGCGATGACCACACTGCGCAGCGCGAAGCCGAGGAAAGTCAGGGTCCGCTTGATGAAGCCGTCGGCATTGGCGTACGCGAGGTCGAACTCGATGACATCGATGCCGTCCACCACGCCGCGGCGCCTGCCCGACACGAACCCGCCCGTCAGTCCGGTCTCCCCACCACGGTAGCTGCCGCAGACCATCGTCACGGAGTGGCCGCGTTTCACAAGGCGACGCGCCATCTCGTAGGACCTTGTGCCCACCGAACCGCGCGGGGTGGAGAAATGCTGATGGAAATAAAGGACTTTCATGTCACCCAACGGAACTCGCTGATGATCGTGCAGGGCTTTTCCATACACACCTCCAATACCGGCAGCAAGCTCTTTTCTTGGTACTTTAGGGACTCCCAGCCCTCGACCAGACGGCAGGACTCCCATCGTTCCGTGGCCGTCACCCGCAGCCTCATATCGCGTGATGCGGTCCCGACCCCAGCCGCACGGTCACCCGCATCGAGGACCCAATTGTCCGGGGCCAGCCGCCAACGGAGCACCGCCCGGTGGGCGAAGCCGGACAAAGTATCCGTCACGCGGAGACGGTCCGGCCACAGCTCGACGAGGCGGTCGTGCCGGACGCCGGCGTGATCGGCGTAACCGGTACCCATGCGGGCGCCCTGCCCGTCCTCCGCCAGCGGCTCGATCACCGATGCTTCGGGCCATGCACCGAAGAGGAACCGGCCGAGACGCGGCATCGGCTCCCGCCCGTCGAACTGCACCGTGTTGTGTCCCGCCGCACCGGTGAAGTAATCCATCAAGGCGGCATCCGTGTTGTAGCTGAACGTACCGGCATCTCGCAGCAGGTTGCGTCCCGCGACCCAGAGGTCGACATGCAACAGGTCCGCTTGGCTCGGCCGGAACCTGAACCGCGGAAAGCGCAGGAGCGCCACTGCGGTGCCTTGGCGCAGCCACGCAAACCCTCCATCCTCGGCGACCCGGCTCTGCGGGGCGGGTTCGGCCCGTCCTGGCAGTCCGACACCGAGCCAACGCAGCGGCTGGTTCCATGAGCCCTCGCCGTCCACGGCGCGAAGATCGGCGAACAACGCGCTCGCCAGTTGCAAGGTCGGCCGGAAATCCCGGTACGGCGCGTCGCTCCACCTCAAGACGTGTGCGCCATCATTGGCGCCGATGTTCGGGCCGTCGCCGGATCCGGAGTCGACCATGTCCCGCAACCATCCCGTGGCCGCCCTGCACCGTCCGACGAAGCGGTCAGAAAAACGCGGCAACCCGAGACTGCCACGCCACGTCTCGGTGAAGGACATCGTCTCCAGCATCAACCGGTGGTAATTCAAAGAATACTGGCTGAAGCTGCCATCCTCGGCGATGAGCCGCGCGGTGCGCTCCTCGAGCCATCGTCTCCCCATCCGCGCCCAGCGCTCGCCCTCCGGATGACCGGCGGACGACAGCCAACTGCCACCGACGAACAAGGCAGCCGCCTCGGAGGTGCCGTGATTGTTGTCTTGGGCGACGGCATACTGGATCGTCGGTGCGATGCGCCGCAGGTGCAGGCGCACGAGGTCGAGCAGGGGTGCGGAGGCGTCGGCGACCTGGCCGAAGATCCACGCGGTCGCAGCCAGATGCAGCACGCGAAGCGACGCCTCCTGGCCGCATTTCCAGTTCGGGCCGAGGTACGGCGGGTTGTCGCGAACCCAGTCCTGCAGCCAGGCTTCGAGGCGCCGGAACTCGGGCTCCTCCCCGGCGGTCGCGCGTTGCGCCATCGCCAGCAACCAGTCGAAACGGGACAGTTCCCAGATCGCCTTGATGTCGCCGACCGCTGGGTCGAAGTCGCCGATCTTCCACCAGGGACAGTCCGCGGCCGGAATGCGGCGGCCGGTCACCACGCTGGTCATCCAATCGGGTGCCGCATCGCCCGCCGCCACCCTGACATGACCGAAAAGCGATCCCTGACGCCGCCACTCGGAACGCGGCTCGGCGCCGACCGGCGCGGCTCGCAACGGCCAACGGAAGAACGGACCAGCGGGTGCCACGGCGCGCAGGCGACACACCGGATGCAAGCCGGTGCGCAGACCGACTCGGTAGAGCGCCACCCGCATGAGGTTCGGGATGCCCAGCGCGAACAGGGTCCGCGCCCGGATGAATGCCGAGGTCATTGGGCGCGAAGCAAGTCCGCCGCTTGGAGCGTGATCTGCGCCACCTCGAAGACCTCCTCCGGCTCGATTGCCGGCCGTCCGGTCTTCACGGCCTCCAGGAACGCCGCCGCACAACCCTGCTGCCCCTTGTCCTGTCGCCAAAGGTTCATGCTGCCGAAACCGGGCCAACCGAACCCGCGCAACTTGCGGAAGTTGTCGAGCTGCAGGACGCGACCCGCAGTGAACACCTCGACGCGCTCTTTCGGGAAACTCGCCGCGCCATTGGCGAGGTACAGGATGGTGCCGAACGACCCGTCCTCGAACCCCAAGGTGATCGCCGCCTTGTCCTCGGTGGTGGCGACCGCGGGGGAGTCGCCCATGCGGCGCGCCTGCACCGACACGATCTTGCAACCTGCGAGGTGCCGCATGAGGTCGATGAAGTGGCAGGCCTCGCCGATGATCCGTCCACCGCCGACGGCGGGATCCTGCGTCCAGTGGTCAGGCGGTATGGCGCCCGCGTTCATCGTCATGATGAAGCTCTTGGGCTCCCTCACGGACGACAGCAGCGCCTTCATCTTGCGGACCTGGGGGGAGAAACGCCGGTTGAAGCCGACCATCAGCTGGCGCGGGGCACCGGCGCGCGCAGCCTCGTCATACGCGGCGCGGACCGCGCTCAGGGCATCGGCATCGATGGCCAGCGGCTTCTCGACGAAGACATGCTTGCCGGCCGCGAGCGCCCGCGCCACGAAACGCGCATGGGAATCGTGGCGCGTGACGATGGCGACCGCAGACATCGCGCCGTCCGCCAGCATCGCCTCCATGTCGGTGCTCGCGACCGCGAACCCCGAGCGGCTGCCGTGGATCACGCCGTTGATGCCGCCCGCCGTGACAATCGTGTGGAACCGTGCGCCGGCCGCCTTGAAGGCCGGGATGAGCATGCGTGACGCGTAGTTGCCCGCGCCGATGAAACCGAGGACAGGCTCGGCACCCTCGAAGTTCACCTCCGGCCGGAGTTCCACCGAACGGACCAGGCGCTCGGCCACCGGCGAGCCGTACTGCAGCAGCATGCCGAGGCCCGCCTTGTCCGCGGTGAGCGCCTGATAGGCCTTGGGCGCTTCCTCGAAGGGGAACCGGTGCGTGACCAGCGGCTCCACGCGCACGGCGCCGGTCGCCATCATGTCGAGCACCGCCTCGAAGTTGCGCCGCTCCGTCCAGCGCACGAAACCAACCGGGTAGTCTTGCCCGCCCTGCTCGTAATCGGGGTCGTAGCGGCCCGGACCGTAGGAACAGCTGACCTGGAAGGTGAGTTCCTTCTCGTAGAAATCGGCGCGATTCAGCTCAAGGCCCGTCACGCCCACGAGGATGATGCGTCCGCGCTTGCGGCACATGCGGGCGGCTTGGGTGACCGGGTCGCTCGAGCGCGTCGACGCGGTGATGATCACGCCATCGACGCCGACGCCGCGGCTGAACGCGATGCCGGCCGCGACCGGGTCCTCGCCCTTGCCCGGATTGCAGGTCTCAGCGCCGAACCCGCGCGCCAGCTCCAGCTTCGCGTCGTCGAAATCCACGGCCAGCACGCGGCAACCCTGCGCGCGCAGCAACTGGACGGTGAGCAGCCCGATGAGACCGACACCGGTGACGACGAAGGCTTCGCCGAGCGTCGGCTGCGCGAGACGCATGCCCTGCAGCCCGATGCTGCCCACGACGACGAAGGCCGCCGCCTCGTCACCGACTGCGTCCGGGATCACCGCGCAGAGGTTCCGTGGGACCTTCACGATGTCCGCATGGGGTCCGTTCGACACCACGCGGTCGCCGGGCTTGATGCCCTCGACGCCGGCACCCACCTCCAGCACCACGCCGACATTGCAGTACCCGAGCGGCAGGGGCTGCGCCAGCTTCGACTGCACGGCCTCGACCGTGGTCAGCAGCCCGTCGGTGCGCACTTTCTCGAGCACCATCCGGACTTTCTCGGGCTGCTGGCGCGCCTTCTCGATGTAGCCCGCCTTGCCGAAGCCGACGAGCATGCGCTCCGTACCCGCGGAGATCAGCGAGACCGTCGACCGCACCAGCACATGCCCTGCGCTGCACGCAGGCGCCGGCGCGTCCGCCACGGTGGTCTCGCCGCTCGCCATGTCCTGCAATACCTGCTTCATGACATCCCTGCTCCCCGCAACCTGGCGGGACGGTCGTAGTTGATCAGGACCGCGCGGTACGGCCCCTTGAAGACGAACATGCTGCCCGCGGCGGCGCCGACGACGCCGACGGCATCGATGAGCTCCTGCATGTGCGAAACATTGCCTGCGCCACCCATGACGGTGATTGGCGTGGATACCGCGGCGCGCAGCTCCCGCGCGAGCGCGAGGTCGTAACCCGCCATCTCGCCATCCCGGTCTATGGAGTTGATGACGATCTCACCCGCACCCAATTCCGCCGCCTCGCGGCAGAACTCGATCAGGGGTTGACGGTGCTTCTGGCGTCCGTTGCGGCTGTAGACGGTGTGTCCCGCGAAGAACTTGTTCGCCCGGACATCGAGCGTGACGACCACGCTCTGGGACCCGATGGCCTCAGCCATCTCGCGGATGAGCGCCGGACGCTCGAGCGCCGCGCTGCTCACCGACACTTTCTCGAAGCCCATCGCGACGATGCGCGAGGCCTGGGCGGCGTCGGTGACGCCGCCGCCGTAGCAGAGCGGCATCCTGGACTCGACCGCGAGGCTGCGCAGGAGCTGCATCCCCGGACCGCGCCCCTCGACCGTCGCGTCGATGTCGAGGAAGACGAGCTCGTCCACCTCCTTCTCGTTGAAGATCTTCACCGCGTTCAGCGGGTCGCCGACGTATTTCGGGTCCTTGAACTGGCGGGTCTTGACGAGACCGCCGCGGTGCAGCAGCAGGCAGGGGATGATGCGCGAACGGAGCATGGTCAGAGCGCCGCGAAGTTGCGGAAGATCGCCACGCCGTTGGAGTGGCTCTTCTCGGGGTGGAACTGCGCGCCGTAGACATCGCGGCGGCGGATGGCGCAGGGCAGCTCGCCGCCGTAGTCGACGGTCGCGAGGACCGACCCGGGGTCCGCGGCGTCGAAGAAATAGCTATGGAGGAAATAGAACCCGCGGTCGAGATCGACGCCCTCGAACAGCGGAGCAGGCTGCGTCAAATTGATGGAGTTCCAGCCCATGTGCGGCAGCTTGGTCAGTCCACGGACCGTCGCGGCATCGATGCGGCGCACACGCCCCGGGATCCACCCGAGCCCCGGCAGTTCCCCCTCCTCGCTGCTGTCACCGAGGATCTGCATCCCCACGCAGATGCCGAGGAGCTTCTTGCCGCGGCGCAAGACCTCATCGTCGAGCACCTCGACCAGACCCGAGTCCCTCAAGGTCCGCATGGTCGTGTCGAACGCGCCCACACCGGGCAGCACATAGCGTTCCGCAGCCCGCAGATCGTCCGCAGACCCGGTGATCCGGTGTGCCACCTTCAGGCGCTTGAAGATGTCGGCGATGGCGCCGACATTGCCGGATCCGTAGTCGACGATCGCGATCATCGCTTGACCGCCCGCTCCACGCCAAGGAACTTGAGGGCCTTCGCGCCGAGGTCGAACATCCATTCCTGGTTGCGGTAGTCGCGATAGGTCTTGAGCGGCATCTGGTGATAGCCGCGCAGCTCGTCCACGGTGATGCCGAGCTTGGTGGCGATGTACTCGAAGTCTTCGTCGATCGTCGCCAGGTCATAGGCGGGCTTCGACAGGCGCTCGAGCGCCTCTTCGCGGGTCATCTGCCCGGTCTGGATCAGGCTGGAGTACTGGACACGACGGGTGTCGTAACCGAACCGGGTCGGCAGCCAGTAGCCTTCGTAGAACCGCGTGAAGCGCGACTCGAAGTGCTTCTGCGGATAGGGTCGCCAGCCGTAACGCTCCGACAACACCTTGCTCGCGTGCTCCTTCGTATACGGCAGCAGGTTGAGCGGTTTGATGACCTGCACGCCGCGTATGTAGCGCAGGTAGAACTTGTGGAAGAGGATGGAGCTGAACGGATAGGTGCGCAGTTCCACAGTGCCGAACCGCCGATGGATGTCGCGGAGCTGCGCCATGTCGGTGCCGTAGTACAGCCACTCCTTCGGATTGCGAACGCATTCAGTCGAATAGTTGCCGCCGTTGAGGATGTACTTGATGCCGTGCTTGTTGGCGAAGTGGTAAAGCGTGGCAACGAAGGCGTGGTCCTGCGGGATGTCAAGATGCGGCACGCCCGACTTGAAGAACGCGAGCTGGAAATCGCGCATCTCCTGCCAATTGATGACCTCGGTGTAAAGATCAAGACCGAGCTTGTCCACCAAAACCTGGATGTTGTTGACCGCGATGTCGGTGTTCCAGCCGCCATCGACATGGAACACGAGCGGCCGCAACCCGAACTCCGACACCGCGAGGTGCAGCAGGTAGGAGCTGTCGAGGCCCCCGCTCATCCCCATGATGCAGTCGAAGTCACGGCCCTTGCCGGCCGCCTTGATGCGTTCGACGATCTGCTGGAACATCGCCGCGCCGGTCTCGTCCGGGTGCCAATGCGGCAGCACGTCCCGCTTGAAGGAGATGCAGTGGTCGCAGACGCCGTGCTCATCGAAGACGATGCGGCTGTCGCTTGTATCCATTACACATGTAGCACAGATTTTATTATTCCCTACCATTACAATAGTCGTCATTAACTTCCTCTTGTATATCGCGAAGCGCTGTGACACTTCGGCGCTTCCTAAAGAAACTCGCTTACCAGTAAGTATTAAAACCTTTGCACGAAGGGAAACGAGTCTGGGGCGTTGACACAACTAGGCCACACAACTGGCTACCGCTTGGCGGAAGCCACGAAACGGCTTCGATAACTCTACCCAACTGAAAAGTCAGCGCACCGAAATAGCCAGATACCACGTTGTTACCAACGAATCCGCTCTCCGTCATGCGTTACCTGAATCTCCTACCGAAAACTCAGGCGAGCCAAATACTCGCTCCCTTTCGACCAACCAAGGCGGCTTTATTACCAAACCTCGGCTATTAACGATAATATGCTGCATTTCATGCAGTCGACCCCGCACGTAGCTAGAAATCAATGCGTTCACCGAGAGAAAAGGAATATCAACTAAATTAGATGACGAAAAGCCTATTTAGACCTCGTTGCGCAAACTCCGGCGACCTCGGATGTTGGTAGAAACATGGCAACCGCCCCACCTAAAAACCCAATGGCGGACTGTCTTGAGAACCACCGCCTGGCAGCTCAAACGAAAAAATTACGCGCATTGAACGCCATTATATTGCAGCGTTTTCCTTATACCATCATTTAAATCAACTTCAGATCTAAAACCCAATTCCTCATAGGCACATGTGGTATCGAGAATACTCACAGGAATATCAACCGTCCGGGCCGGTAGGCGCTTCAGATTTATCGACCTCCCGGAATGAAGCTCTATAAGCCTGACCACCTCTGCCAGCGAACAACCTTGACCAGACCCGATGTTATAAATCCCACTTTTACAGTTAGAGCTACCAGCTTTAGCGATCGCAGCCGCCACATCTTCGACGAAAATGAAATCCCGGACCGCGTCACCACCACCCCTAAGAATCAATGCGTTTCCGCTAATCAAACAACCGATTGCTATAGCAACAAACCCCTGACGACCGACAATATTTTGCCCGGGGCCGTATGGGTTTGAGATTCTCACAATCCGTACATCAATTGAACTTTCCCACTCGGCCAATAGCAAAAACTTCTCAACCATCAACTTATGAATGCCATGAACACTGATTGGATTGGTTAAAGCGGTTTCACTTATCGGCACTACATTCTGAACGCCATAAACCGAGGCAGACGAGCAAAATACAATACGTTTCGCGCCCCCGCTATTGCATGCCTGCAAAAGCGACAGCGTACTGATTACATTATCCCTAATTTCATCAGCCACATCCACATGCTGATCCCCTGGCACTGTGCTTGAAATTAAGTGATAAACAGTATCCACTCCTTCGACCGCCCGAGCAACCAAATTCCAATCACGAAAATCACCGTGAATCCAATCGACCGCCCCATCAAATTCTTGGGGACAGGCATTTCGATCGAATACACGCACAACTTGGCCTTGCCTAACAAGCGCTCGTATCAGGTGCCTACCAATAAACCCCCCACCGAAGACAATGGAGTCAAATTTCGATCTATGGATCATTTTCGAGGCTCCATAATAAAAAATTAATACGCTTCAGATGCAAGCTTGCGCGCAGTATAATGGCACTGTTTCCGATTCGCGAGCTCAGATTACGAGCACACATGCGCCTTTCGATTAGTCACTCGTAACAATGAGATGGACATCTGGCACCATCTCGGCTTGGAAAACGCTGTGCACTTCATCTGCACATCAGATAACCACAGCGAAAATACTCTGCGCAACATCGGAGGAATTGAGTCCCCCTCTTAGTTCATCCGCAACCTCCGTCGGTCGACAGCCAATTGTCCGTTCCATGGGCGCGCTTCCCTTTCCGATTGCTTCGGCGTCTCGATAGCACATCGCGATTGATCAGATTGCGGCGGGTTGAAAACGACCTAGTCGTAAACAACCACTGTCGCCACGCTTGCATCAGTGACGTGTTTGCGTGAAGACCAGCGGCGGGGTCGAAGTGGCGCTCAATCGAAATTCAAATTGGCGGAAGAACCGCGTCGGCGGCAAGTGCCAAGCATCTTCTCATTGAAGAAACTTGGTCGAAGAGAGCGAGCGCTTCGTCGGACGGGAGATAGGGTTCAGATGCGATTTGGTGGGCGACGTCAAGCCCATCCGCCAGCCATCGCGGATTGCGTAGGTCCACCAGGGTGACTCGACGGCGCATGCAGCCGGGGAGCGCGTCTATGTATGACGCGTGCGTGCACAGCAAAGCTGCCCCGCAGAATATAGCTTCGTAGACTGAACGTGGCGAGGAGTCGCTCTTTGGGATCGAGAGAACGCAAATCGATTCCTTCAAAATTTTGTACAATTGCACTCTCGGAAGCCGCCCATGCAACTTGTCAGTGTCACGAACGAGGGCGCCAATCTGCTGTTCGTAGTTTTCTTCCACAAACGGGAAACAGAAGTCCAAAGCCTGACTCGGAACCTGTCTGTCACGCGCCGACAGAATATCAACGATGCGGTAATTCGCGTCAAATCCGCGGATAGAAGTCACACGCCTGCGATGCGGGACAACATCGGGGATGTTCGCTCTGGCGCATATCTCTGCAATGTCAATCCCATTTTGTATTATATGGGGACGAACGCCAGATAGTTCCTCAAGGCGCGAGGCCATGGCACGGGAGTCAACGGTGGTAAACATCGCACGGCGCACCGAGCGCCGCAACAAAGATCGGTAAACCTTAGATGTCAACGGCCGTACAAGCACCTCACTCCCTTGTGGCGTGGCAGAGTAACGAACATTACAGAAGCTAGCGAGAAAAGCGTAATATGTTGAATGTGCGAAAATAAACGGATTCGGAATTCCGAGTAGAATCCGGCGCAGCCGTATCACCTGCAGCGGAACAAGTGCCAACTTCACCAGATTGCGCCAAACGTGGCCGAGCCGACTCGACCTCCTAAAGAGCACCGAGTCAATCAGGATTAGCTCACGAACCTTGTCGTCAGGGCGTAACAATGGCACGAAGCCTTCCCCGCCCAAGTTGTCGGTGACGAAGATAGGCTCTACGCCGTCAACCCGCTGGCACGATCGGAACCAGTCCATAGTGTGGAAGCACCTGCCACTTCCGAGAAAAACAGGTGTGAAACCTTCTTCATGCCTTCTCATCGAAACTCCACACCGATACTCGCCAGTACCGCCATGCAAAGAATAACGCGCTGCGCCCAGACGTACGGTCCGCGTGTCCCAATTATTTGCTGCCGATAATGATATAGCAGAATCAAAAATGGGTACCCTATCGCGAAGTGACGCACCTGATTGCTTGTTATGGCCACCATAAGGAGCAGGCTAAGCAGCACGAGGACGAGGTAGCGCACGTCACTACCAACCTTATGGAAAAACGACCGAAAGAAGATCGCGATTATGGCAGGCGCGATAAAGAGCATCTGCAGCGCGGCAATCGACATAAAAAAATTGTACGAGTCGAATAGCATCCCGCGCCAGAACGGTAACTTGATAAAGAGTAATAGCACCGCCGATGAAATAGTCGAGAGCGGAAACGGTAGTTTGTATAGAAAATAGTAAGCGAGCGAGCTATCGCTGCTCTCCTCTTGCGACAGAAGCTGATAAGCGGTGTAGTTATCGATTGCAAGGTCTAATAAACCCGAGGCGACCGCCACAACCGCGCCTCCGATGACGGCCACCGCGGCTAACGCTTTTAGTAGAATTCGGTCACGCTCCATTATCCGCATGCCAAGAGCCACAAGGTAGACAACCATGGGCACGACAAAACCCTCCCTTCGGCATAGGAAGGCAATGCACATAAGCACGATCAGTGCGACGAAGTGTATGAGCGCGACCCCAAGAGTGGGCTCGGCCTGCGGACGAAAAAGGATGATGGATATAGTAGTCGTCATCAGAAGAAAGGCATCGCGCATGTGGATGCCTGCAAACATCATAAGGACTCCGTTGAGCGTCAGGAGCAAAGCTAAACCGACCAGCCGCTTACTCGTAAAACCGAAAATCCGGTGCGCGAATAACACCGTGAGCACCTGCGAGCCCACCACCATAAAGGCATTGAGCAGCACGCCCCAAAACGGATCTGGATGACCACCGAGCTGCGAAATCAAGCGGTAGATACTTGACCACAAGACGATAGGCAGGGTGTTCTCCTGCGTGAGGACCGAGGAGTCAAGCTTAAAGTCAAGATGACCAGAGGACGCTTTCTCAAAGAAGTAGGCAGCATCCGAGTCGTGTTGCATGTAGTCGTACGAAGCGGCTCGGAATATCCAGCCTAACAATATGGCAGCCGAAGCGCCGCAAAACAGCAATACGATGATGAACCCGAGAGAGATGCAGCGACGAGACCGGATCATACCGTCCCCTAAGAAAGTCGGTGCTGCTTCAAGCGTAGCACCATTAGAGTGAACGGCACCGCCACGAAGGCGGTAACTACCGTATAACTCCATGCAATGCCGATGGCGCCGAAACGCGAGCACGCCTGCCAACCCAGCAGCCCGTAACAGCATCCGACAATCACGCCCACCCAGGTCAGAACTTCCATCTTGTGCACGCGCAGATAGAGGGCAATACCCTGCACGATACCAGTACACACAATACCCAATGAGAAGATCAGGAAGATGGTGGGCGACAGCACCCTCTCAACCTGGGGGAGACTTAGGCTGTGGAGTCCCAGCAGCGCAAGGATAGCAAGCGCGCACAACCCAAACATCACCGCTACGCTGTGTAAGGTAGCTTGCTTACTGCGCATAACTAGCTCTGAGTGTGCTCTGGCGGCAGCCAGCAGCGAAAACTCCGGAACGCGCGCCCGCAAGAACACCAACGCAAAGGCTTGGATGCCGCTGAGAATCTGGAGCGTCATGCCGAGCCGGCCGGCCTCGACCGCACCTTGATAGGCGTATGAAAGCGAGGTGAAAAGCGGGAAGTTCATGTAGCTGAAAAGGCCCTGCACCGCCAACCGCCATTGCATTGGGAGCAGATCGCGTCGCCACGAAAGCCGCTCGCGCTGCGGTGCGAGTAGGAAAGCGGAGAAAAACCGGCGTTGCCATACGGTGAAGTAAATCGCCTGCGCAAGAACACTGGCAAGCGAGTAGCCAACAAGCGCCCACAACTCTAGGCCAACGGCGAGCGCGCCCCACAGCGCGAAATGGGCCACCACAGACTGCGCGAGCCGGAACATCGCAACCTCGGCCATTTGGTCGCAACCCTCTAGCAGACTCAAGAGAGATGTGCCGCTCAGGAGCATTGCCGAAAAAATTACGTGCAGAATCCAAGGCTGAACCCAATCGACATCCAATACCTGGTCACGAGCGAGAACATAATATCCGACGGCACCGACGATCAGAAGGTAAGCGAGAGACATGACGCCCGAATATCCAATCACGAAGCGACCGAGGCTTGTTAGCCGCGACAGCGACTCCGGCTCGCCGACGATACGCCTCTCGCTGCTTAGGCGCAGTTTGTGCCACTCGTGGCTCGCGTACACCGAGATGACGATACCCAGTCCCAGCTCGAAGAACGACTGAAGTGCGATAAGACTCGAGAAGGTGTAGTAGTAGCCTTGCTTAGCTGGGCCCAAGTAGAAAATAACGAAAGGGATGGTGAGTAAGCCTGCCGCTGCTTGCCATGCCTTAGCAAAAAGTGAGAAGCGGACGGCGCGATTAGACATCCTGTGTTGCGACCCAGCCTGGCTCAGATGCCGCGCTTGACCCCGTCGTGCACACCAAGCTCTCTCTTTAACTCCAAGTAGTTCGACTGCAGTCGGCCTTGGCCGACCAGGCGAAATATTTTGATATAGACCGATGACGGCAATAGACGCAACAGAAACATCAACAGCGCGTGCGGCAGCACCAACGGAGCTGCCGCGCCGAGCCATCTATACGACTCGAGGTAGGTTTTCACAGCGTTCCGGTCGTAGTCGGCGGGCTCGTACAACTTCCATGCCATCAACGACTTAAAGCTTGCTAAAGCCAGCACCTCTCGGATCATTAACAAGTGCAGGTACTTACGACCTGACCTCAGGTTCCACGCTGCCCGCGATAATATGCGGATTTTGCCGAGGCGGATGCGTGCGAGATCACCGCCAGCCCAGAAGAGCTTGGCTCCACCGCGCGCCTGCAGGGTTACGGTGCGCCGTAACACTGACACTGGACGGTGTGCGACCAAGACCTCGCGCAGCATGACCGCAATATGCGGCCACGGCTGGGAATCCAGTAGGTCAAGCTGAGCAAACGTCGTCGTTGATGGCTGCGGGAATACGTGTACACCCATAAAACCAAATGGGTTAAGGCCAGTCCTCAGTAAACAGCGAGCGAAAGCAGCGGCTGGCCAAAGGCCTTCGGAAAAATCGCGCAGGTATAGTTGCTGGCCTTGCAAGTTGGCAGCTTCCACAAGTACCCAAGGGTCATCGTGCAGCGTGCGCAGGTGCGAAACTAAGGCATTCAGACCCTCGACGGACAGTTCATCATCGTCACCAACCAGAATCCCCCAACGACCGCGCATATTTTGGACGACGGAAATCATGTTGAGCGTACCGCCAATATTGCGCGCCTGGTGCTTGACAACCAAGCCGAGCGCCGCCTCGAATTTCGCAATCACCGCAGCGGTATCGTCGCGGGAGCCGTTGTTCGAGATGCAGATTTCGATCTGATCGCCGAAATACTCCTTGACTGCGCCCAGTGATCGCAGGAGGTTGCTCAAGCTTGGCGCCCGATTGAAGGTCGGGATGCAGATTGAAAGTATCGGATCGTTCCACGAACTCACACGAGGCCGCCCTTCGCATTGAGAGTTTTTTGGCTACCCACGAGGCCGCAAACAATGGGGTCAAGCGCAATAGCGTGCAAGCGCTCGCGCAGTTCGGGTGCGGTCGCGAGCGATTCCATCAGCCAAGAACCGAAACCACCGTCGTGCAGATGGTCTTCGAGCGTAACAATGCGCTGAACATTTGCAACCCGACAACCCTGCGCAGCCTTTTGTCGCATACCCCACAGCGGCATTGAATATACGGCGTATTCAGCATATTCCGAGCGCTGCTTTAGCGCCACGGCATGGCCGAGCGTCGCGCCGGTGCTGAGCAGCACCTTATCGCTACGACCATCACAGCCACTCGAAATGGGCAGCCAACCCCCGGGGACGATTTCGGGGACGGTACGGTGGAAAACGGGCTCTCCCGCCTTACCGATACGCAGATAAGACGGTTGCGGATTTTCGACCAAGTACTTCAAGCAAGCCCGTGTCTCCAGCGGATCCCCGGGGGCCGCGATCAGCATGTTGGGCATGGCGCGCATGAGCGCGTAGTCCTGAATAGCGTGGTGTGAATAGCCAAGTGCGCCGTATGCGAGACCACCGCCGACGGCAACGACCGTCACCGACAACCCCTGGTAATCCACATCGTTGCGAATCTGTTCAGCCGACCGAAAGGTCGGAAAATTGGCGATGGAATATGTAAAGACATGATAGCCTTCGGAGGCCATTCCGGCAGCGAGTCCTGTCATATTTTGTTCGGCGACACCGGCATTAATGAAGCGTTCGGGAAAGCGATCGGCGAAGGGCTCAACCACCGAATAACCAAGGTCGCCGACAACTAGGGCAATGTGAGGATACTGCTCGGCCAGGGCGACCAACTCGTTGATGAAGGCATTACGCATGATTTTTCAGCAGCTCCGCGCGGGCAGCGGCGAGTTGTTCGTCGTCGGGGCTCTTGTAGTGCCACTCGACGCGGTTCTCCATGAAGCTCACACCTTTGCCCTTGGTCGTGTGCATGACCAGTACCGACGGTTTTCCGGGCGACCAGGGCGCCTCGCGCAACGACGCTTCGAGTGCCGCATGGTCGTGCCCGTCGACTTCACGCACAGCCCACCCGAAGGCGCGCAGCTTATCTGACAGCGGCTCGAGGGCCAGCGTATCGGCAATCGTTGCGAGGCTCTGCAGCTTGTTGTAGTCGACAATAGCGACCAGTTTGTCGAGCCGGTGGTGCGCCGCGAACATCAGAGCCTCCCAGTTGGAGCCTTCGTCCATCTCGCCGTCGCTGAGCATCACGAACACTCGCCAGTCGCGGCCCTGGCGCTTCGCGGCGAGCGCCTTGCCGGTGCCGAACGGCAGCCCATGGCCAAGCGAACCAGAGGAGAACTCCACGCCGGCGATTTTGTGGCTGACATGCGTCATGTACAGCGAACCGTCAGCCCCGTAGGTCTGCAGGTCGTCTCGCGACAGCACACCGATGCGCGCCAGAGTGGCATAGACCGCCGCCGCCGCGTGTCCCTTGCTCAGGATGAACCGGTCACGACCTTCCCAGTCGGGATCCTGCGGTCGCAGGTTCATCACACGGCCGTAAAGAACGGCCAGGGCATCGACGATCGAGAAGCAGGCGCCCACATGGGAGGCCTTCGCGCGATGGACCATCTCCAAAATGTCGACCCGGATGTCGCGGGCGAGCGCGGCCGTGAATCCGGTATCACAGATAAGTGCGTCTTTCACTTGAGATCTCCCATCGGAGGAAGCAACTCGAAACTCTTTCCAGCGAGAACGATATCGCCCTTGAATCCGAGTTCTTCGCGAAGTCTTCGCGCAATTTCCCTTTCATAGGCCGGCGCCATAATAATCACCGCTCCGATTCCTCGGACCTGAAGCTCGGCTGGCGACTCGACGCGCATGTGCGTCACTGGCGTGAAATGGCCTTTCTTCCCCGGGTCGCCATCAACCAGCAATTCGATGCCTTCCAGATCGGCCACCGCCAGCATGCTGATCCCCTTACCGCCAGCCCCCCAAACGGCCACTCTCCTGCCCTGCGCACGACAACCATCCACGAAGAGTGAAATGTCGGCCCGCAGGGAGTAAGCGCGCTGCGCCAGTTCCGCATAACCTATCGGTCCTGGCCATCGCAGGAGTGCCCGTAACGACTCGCCGTTGTCGACGGCCTCCAATCCGACCACCTCGAAACCTGCCAACTCGAGCGCTATCCGCAGAGTCCGAGGCGAAAAATAATTCAGATGTTCTGGGATGAAATCGAAGAAGCGGCTGCCCGCAACAAGCGTGTCGAGGTGCGGAACCTCGACAAGACCGGCGGCGCCCGGTAACAAATTGTCACGAACCGTGAGGAGAAAGTCCCGGATGTCGTCGACGTGTTCCAATACCTGTCGGGTCACGAAGGCATCGAACGGTCCGGCCGCTAATCGGCGGCCGTGACTGAGCACTCCACCCTCGACTTCTAGTCCGCGACTCTCCGCGACTCTCCGCTGACCGGCGGACGGTTCGATGCCATACGCCTTGGCACCGGCTTCAGCGAGCGATTGTAGGAAGAAACCGTCACCGCACCCGACCTCGAGCACCTTATGTCCCGTAAGACCGAAGCGAGCCACAAAGTCCCTTGCCTGCGTGGCCTGAAACTCCCGTGATTGTGGTGACAAGGATGGCACATTAAGGTATTCGTCGTAATAGTCGTCATCCAAACTCGCTGCGGTGCTGACAAAGCCGCAGGTGGCGCATCGTCGTACTTCGATATCGACAGCCCGGTCACCTGCCAGCTCAGTCTCCTTGAGCAGGCGATGATTCCAGCGCGGCATCCCCTTTAACACGAAGGCCTGCTCAAGCGCAGGAGCCAAGCACACGCGACAAGCAAAGTGCGTCGAGGTCATGAGAGCTCCCCGATCTTGGGATCATCCAACAGTTCGAGATGGTGACCCAAGTAAGCAATGCGCCCGCGGAATCCCAGATCCTCGATCAGCATGCGCGTAATCTCCTGCTTGTAGGCCATCGCGGTGACGATGATGGCCGCGCATTCCGAACCATTCAGCGCTTCAGGAGCCTGGACCTGTAAATGAGTAATCGGCGTCAGTAAACCGAGCTTGTTTGGGTCGCTGTCTACCAGCAGATCTATGTCGAAAATCCCGGCCGTTGCAAGGCTGACCAGTCCTTTGCCGCCGGCACCCCATACAGCCACCTTCTCGCCGCGCCGTCGATGACTTGAGACGAATTCGCGCAGCTCATGCGCAAGAGAATTCGCCGTCTTAGCAATATCTTGGAGGTCAGGATATGGACTATTGATAACGTAGGCAACGACATACTCGTCGAACATATCATGCCGAATCTCGATAACTTCGAAGCCATTGAGCTCGAGAGCGACGCGGAGGGTTCTAGCTGAAAAATAGTTGACATGATCAGGAAAGAAGTCATAGTAGCGACGGTCGGCCAGCGCCTTGTCAAGACTCGGAACCTCCACAAGCCCAGCGGCCCCTGGCTTGAGGTTTCGGCGTATGCCCGTGAGGAAAGCATTGATATCGGGTACGTGCTCAAGTACCTGCCGCGTCACGAACCCGTCAAAGGGTGCTCCGGCCAAATGGCTGTCTGCAGTGACATACCCGCTTTCGACCTCATGTCCTCGCCGCTTAGCGAACTCCCGTGATCGATCCGAAGGCTCTATGCCGAGAGGCTCGCAACCCGCAGCTCTAAGATGATTCATATAGCTGCCGTCGCCGCAGCCAACTTCTTTGACGACCCTCCCCTGAAGGCCGAATCTGTCGACGAACTCTCTGGATTGGCGACTTTGATAAGCTTGGACCTGTGACGAATGTGTCGCGAGCATCATGTAGTCGTCGTAGTAACCGTCGTCGAGTAGAGGTTCGATTTGCACCAGGCCGCAACCGCGACAGGCCAGTACGCTGAGTTCGACGGGCCGATCCAGCACCAGTTCGTCGGCACGGTACAGCCGCTGAACATTTCGCGGCGAATTCGACAGCACGAAGGCCGTCGACAAGTCGGTCTGTCGGCAAAGTCGGCAAGCGTAGGTGGGCATATAATCACTCTCAGATATTTCGAGTAGTTGCACTAATGGCGGCGTGGCGATGCCAGGCAATGACCTCGGCCAAACCCTGCTCCAGAGGCACGCGCGGCTTCCAGCCGGTGGCAGAGCAAAGCGCACGGACATCGGACTCCAAGTGCATAACCTGGTCCGGTCGGTAATCGACTTCCCCAAAGCCGAGCGGCAATGTTGGGTCGATTGCATCGCGCAGACATTCAACAATCTCCCGCAGCGGCCGAGCCTGACCCGAGCCTAAGTTGAAGATGCCACGCGCCCCCGTCTGCAGTGCGGCGACAATAGCCTCTGAGACATCGTCGACATGGATGTAGTCCCAAACCTGCTCAGCCTTCGTTAGCTTCGGACGTTCGCCGGCGAGCAGCGTCCGGATCAAGTAGGGAATCAGCCAGCTCGGGTCATCATCGGGGCCGTACGAGGAAAACAGCCGCAACCATGCGAAAGGCCGGCCAGCCGCCGCAGCGGCGCGCTCTAGCACGCAGCCAGTGGCAAGCTTAGCGGCGCCGTATGTGGTTGTTGGCCGTGTCGCCGCGCGTTCGTCAATGCGCCCGGACAGCAGACCATACTCGGCCTGAGAGCCGAGCCCAACGAAGCTGTCGCACCCAACCTCCCCGGTGAGCCGAAAAAGGTCGATCGACGTCGCCACATTCGACAGCTGCATCGGATGGTTGCGCTCGGCACCCTTGACGCCGTCCCACGCGAGGTGTAGAACGCTTTCCGGCGCGAAATCCTGGAGCGCTCCGCGCAGGGTCTCCATGCGCGAGAGGTCGCCACGCAGCACAGTGCAGCGCCCGATCGTATCTTGCAGGCGGCGGGTGTTGCTCGTCTCGCGCAGTAGAAGCGCCACCTCCCATCCCTGTTCGACCAGCCGATGCACTACACGCGAGCCGACGAAACCGGCTCCCCCGGTGACGAACACCCGCTTCATACCTTAGTCTCCTCGAAGCGAGCGATCTGCGACAGCGTGAATGCCCGCATGTCTTCGCCCCGCTGGTACGCACGCTGCCAATCCACAATGGCTCCGAGCGCATCGCCCAGACTCCAGCGAGGCCGCCATGCCAGCCGGGCGTGTGCCATTGAGCAGTCGAGCTTCAGGTAGGTAGCTTCGTGCGGCTGAGGCTGCGCTTCCATCACCCAACTACCATCACCCCACCGCTCAAGCATTTCCGCTACGATCCAGCGTACGGGCCGTGCATCAGCGTCCGTGGGACCGAAGTTCCAGGCTTCGGCGTAATTACGGCCATCATCGCCGCACAATCGTTCGACCAATGCCAAATATCCCGACAATGGCTCGAGCACGTGCTGCCATGGACGAATGGCGTCGGGATAGCGAATGCGCACCGCCTGCCCTGCCTCCATGGCCGACATAATGTCAGGGATCAGTCGATCGCGCGACCAGTCGCCGCCGCCAATCACATTGCCCGCGCGTGCCGAAGCAAGGGCCACCGACGACTCGGCATAATCAAGGAACGAAGCGCGATACGCTTTTGTGACGAGTTCAGCCCCTGCCTTGCTGCTGCTGTACGGATCGTGCCCACCCAGCCGGTCGGTTTCGCGGTAGCCCCAGGGCCACTCCCGGTTCTCGTAGCACTTGTCGGTGGTGACGCTGACGACCGCACGCACCGAAGGGCAGGAGCGCACCACGTCGAGCACCTGAGCCGTCCCCACCACGTTCACGGAGTAGGTCTCGACCGGGCTCGCGTAAGATTCACGTACCAACGCCTGAGCCGCCATGTGGATGACAACCTCCGGCTTCGCCGAGGCCATGGCTTCGCGCAGCGCCCCAGCATCTCGGATGTCTCCGATCACCGAGCGCATGCCGCGGGCAACCGAAGCGACCTCAAAGAGGGCGGGTCGCGTTGCAGGCGCCAAAGCGAAGCCGGTGACGTCGGCACCAAGGCGCTGCAACCACAGGCAAAACCAGCTGCCCTTGAACCCAGTATGTCCGGTGATGAAGACGCGGCGGCCGCGCCAGAAAGCACTGTTCATGCCCATACCTTCCACGGCGCCCGTTGCTGAGCCCACAGTTCCTCGAGAAGCATCTTGTCGCGTAGCGTGTCCATCGGCTGCCAGAAACCATCATGGGCATAGGCCTTCAGTTGCCGAGTACTGGCCAGGGTCTCAAGAGGCTCACGTTCCCAAATGGTCTGGTCGTCGCGGATCAGATTTATGACCTTGGGCGACAAGACAAAGAACCCACCATTAATCATGCCACCGTCTCCCTTGGGCTTCTCCACAAACGACGCAACTGTATTCCGCTCGCGAATATCGAGCGCCCCGAAGCGACCGGGCGGATGAACTGCCGTTAGCGTGGCCAGACATCCGTGCTGCCGGTGGAATGCAATTAACTCGGTGATATTCACATCGCTGACACCATCACCGTACGTAAGGCAGAAAGACTCGTCACCAGCGATATAACGCGCCACCCGCTTTAACCTGCCGCCTGTCATAGTTGACTCGCCCGTATCAACCAACGTCACGCGCCAAGGCTCGGCAAACTGCTGGTGCACCTCCATTCGATTACAGTCCAAATGCAAAGTAACATCAGATGTATGCAGGAAGTAGTTTGCGAAATACTCTTTAATTATGTAGCCCTTGTAGCCACAACAGACGATGAAGTCATAGATGCCGTGCGCAGAATACATTTTCATGATATGCCACAAAATCGGCTTGCCACCGATTTCAATCATAGGCTTGGGCTTAAGACCGGTCTCTTCAGATATGCGAGTCCCAAGCCCCCCTGCAAGGAGAACAACTTTCATTATAAAATCCTTTTAAATTGCTTTTTTACCAATCCGCCGAGATAAGCCCACACGCATCAATAACTTTAAAATCTCTCCAGAAAGAACGCGGCAGCGATTTGAATTCCTTGTGAGCAACTAGCAACACCGCGATGTCCGAAATCTTCTGGGCTTCACTCGGCGTGACCATTTTCGTTCCTCCCGGCAGACTAGCTGGCGAACCAAAAACGTTGGGCTCAATCACTACAACACGACCAGGGTACTCATTGGCTAATGCTATGGATATTTCCAGCGAAGGACTCTCACGAAGGTCATCAATATCCGGCTTAAATGCGAGCCCAAAACACGCGATTGTGATGCCCTTGGTGGCTCTGTCTGGGTTTTCCTGGAGATACTCCGCGACCACACGCCTCACTCTATCAAGCACCCATCTTGGCTTGCTATCGTTAACCTCTCGCGCAGCGCGAATCAGTCGTGCCTCAACAGGCGTCCTGGAGACAATAAACCATGGATCGACCGCAATGCAGTGACCGCCGACGCCCGGCCCAGGCTGCAAGATGCTTACTCGCGGGTGACGATTCGCAAGTTTAATTAGCGCCCATACATCTATGTTTAATCTTTCGCAAATTATTGAGAGCTCGTTAGCGAACGCGATGTTAACGTCACGGAAAGAATTTTCCGTCAATTTGCACATTTCAGCGGTACGAGCATCCGTCTCGATACACTCCGCCACCACGAAGGTTTTGTATAAGTCTATCGCCCGCTGCGAGCATTGCGGAGTAATTCCGCCGATAATGCGATTATTATTGATTAACTCATACACTACCCTTCCAGGCAAAACTCGCTCGGGGCAGTATGCGATGTTAACGTCGGCACTGTCGCATCGCTGTTGCGGAAACGCCAAATCGGGCCGCGCTTCCGACAACCATTGAGCCACTTTCTCAGTAGTTCCGACAGGTGATGTCGACTCAAGAATAACCAAATCTCCCTTCTTAAGCACGGGCGCAATTGAACCAACCGCAGCTTCAACAAAACCAATGTCGGGCTCATGCTCACCCCTAAAAGGCGTTGGCACAGCAATCAAAAACGCATCCGCAGGCTCTGGCTTTGTAGTCGCACGAAGAAAGCCTTGACTAACCGCCGCGTTGACGATCGTGTCAAGCTCCGGCTCGATTATATGAACCCCCCCCTTATTTACGGTATCAACAGCATGTTGATTGATATCCACGCCGATGACTTTTATCTTACGAGATGCCAGCATCGCGGCTGTTGGTAATCCGATGTAGCCCAAGCCTATCACCGAAATAGTGTCATACGCTTTATTCATTAGCATTTTCCTAATAAATGGCTGACAATTCTGGTGGCGGCAAAGCCATCACCATACGGGTTGTGAGCGCGCCTCATAGACTCGTAGGTCTCGGCATCGTCTAGCAGGCTGCTTACCTCCCGAACAATCTTATTCTTTTCGGTCCCCACAAGTCTGACCGTCCCAGCAATCACCGCTTCTGGCCGCTCGGTCGTATCCCGCATGACCAACACAGGCTTTCCAAGGGAAGGGGCTTCTTCTTGAATACCCCCGGAGTCAGTGAGCAAAAAATCAGCTCTATCCATTAGGTACACAAACGGCAGATAGTCTTGCGGATCAATAAGGTTAATACTTGCGTTCGACCCCAAAAGTCGCCTTACTGGCTCTTGAACGTTCGGATTTGGGTGTACCGGGTAAACTATTTGCACATCGCCTCGTCTAGTGATCTCCTCCAATGCCGCGCAGATATTGCGGAGTCCGTCGCCAAAGTTTTCGCGGCGATGCCCAGTGACCAAAATAATCTTCTTTGATTTATCCAAGAAAGCAAAGCGCCGCCGCATTTCCGCGCCTAAAATGCCATCGGTCCGAACTCGTCGCACGACGCTCAACAGCGCATCAATAACTGTATTTCCGGTTACCACAACTCTATCCTCTTTAACGCCTTCACGAATCAAGTTGGCCTTGGCCATTTGAGTGGGCGCAAAGTGGGCGGTTGAAATAACACCAGTAATTCGACGATTTACCTCCTCGGGCCAAGGAGCGTAGATATCCCCGGTTCGCAACCCCGCTTCAACATGACCCACGGATACTTTTTCATAGTAAGCCGCCACACTCGCTGCGAGAGTAGTTGTGGTATCGCCGTGGACAAGTACCCAGTCCGGACGCCAGTCCCTAAGCACCATCCGCATTCCTGACAATATGCTTGTGGTTATATCGGTCAGATCCTGGCCTTGCTTCATGAGGTCAAGATCAAAATCGGGATTGATATTAAACAGCCCCAACACCTGATCGAGCAGTTGGCGATGCTGTGCCGTCACGCAGACTTTGGACTCTATCCCTTGAGCTTTGCCGAGGGCGTCCACAACAGGCGCCATTTTTATCGCCTCTGGGCGCGTACCAAACACGGTGAGGACCTTCAATTTGTCGTTCATTTTATTTTAAGACCCTGTTTCAGCCAAGTTGTCCAGCTTTCGGCATTCGCGCCTCGAATTTCGCTTTCACACCCGCGCGCTTATCCAAACGCCCCGTTACAAAGAACAAACAACTACAGCAATTTCAATTACTCCGATAACGGCGAGAATAAAAATGCACCTGACATTTTCCAACATTGATGAAGCTGCCCGTATAACTGAAATTTCTGGATTAACAACACGAGGCGGCACCGTAGCCCACCGACGTCGCCGCCCGCATCACACGCTCATTTTTGATAAGGCACGCCGCGATGTTTAGCGATGCGCACCATTTAAAAAAACCATGCGCGTCCTGCAGGCCGGCTTGGAAGATTATCTCACGACAAGTCGGCAACCGTTGATGCGCCGCAAGATAAGTGTTTTCGGATTTTCCACCCCGCGCCGAGCCACGAGTCTCGCGAAGAGGTGACGTCTGCATCTTCGCCAAGCCGGTTCTATTCATCTAATTTATTCCCAGCCGGACTCTATACTTTTTTGAAGTTGATCTTCATGAGAACGGGCTTGAATGAATAGAGGTCGCGCCCTTAATAGGGCCTCCAGTCATTATTTTCTGCACTTGGACATTATCTGTAGTCCGAAGAGAAAACCGCCTGTTGCCCATGGGATGGCTGCGGACAGGAGCAGTAGCGACTGCGCGGATCAGGCTCGAACCCGTAATCTCAGGCATGACAGTCGAATTAGTTATCCATTCTTTTTTGCAATTTGTAGCGCTTGCGTACCGAATATTTACCGACTTACAATTGCTTATCGAGTTAAGTACACAGTTCGGCAAGTAAATCGATTATAAGGCTTTCCAATCGTGAAGATTTTATCCAGATTTTTGTTGGATATAATGATATCCGAGTTTGTGCTGATGATCATTCGGTTATTTCCCGTGACAGTCCGTCGATTTCTATTCGCAGCGCTTCATACTCGGCTTTCTTCCTCGCCAAAAACCGCCCCGTTAGCACCGTCTTCTCGGCGATGCCCGCCGGCGTCAACACATAGGCATAGCCCAACTTGTTGGAGCTCTTGGAGAAATTGCCGACCTTCACGAGCCCGCGCTCGATCAGCGCCTTGAGACAATAATTCACGGCACCCAAGCTCACACCCACCCGCTCCCCGAGCTCGCGCTGGGTGAGTTCCGGGTTCTCGTGCAGCAGGCGCAGGATCTTGAACCGCGCCTCTTCTTGGATTTTCGCCTTGTTGTTCAATCGCTTGCGGAGATCTTCACGCACGCTACCGCCGCACCCGTGCAGCCGACAGGGCTGGGCGTGGCGGAAGGGCGTTCAAAGGTGAACAAGGATAAAGGCAATCGGTGTCGATTGCATGGCTTTCGTCATGTTCCGAGCGTAAGTGTCAGTCCGCGTTGACTATTTCGCCGACCCCGACTCTGACGGAGCTCTGCCGCCCTAGGAGGTCGAGCAGTACGGTGGCACGAGCCTCCCCCTCCGCCATGTCGAACACCCCCTCGAGGGTGGCGAAGGGGCCAGCGACGATGCGCACTTTCTGGCCTTGTTGGTAGAGCGGGCGGTGGTGCTGGGGCTCGGCGGCGCTCGTCCGCAGGGTCTCGACCAGCGCCTCGGGCACGGCAGCGACCTGCCCGCCGAACCGCACGAGGCTCGTGACCCCGACGGTGCTGCGCACGGGGGCCCAGGACACCCCCTCCCCCGCCCCCACGAACAGGTACCGGGGGAAGAGCGGCTCCTCGACCCAGGTCCAGCGGCGGTTGCGCAGCTTCTGGATGCGGATCTGGGGGCAGAGCACCTCGTAGCCCTGGCG